>Ga0272443_10000596_pt1 | contig 63512 bp, 66 predicted proteins | sample SSMAcet12_FD_193581 | JGI IMG/M metagenome (GOLD analysis project Ga0272443, IMG submission 193581) | Marine sediment archaeal communities from Little Sippewissett salt marsh, Falmouth, MA, United States - SSM-Acet-12 | ecosystem: Environmental > Aquatic > Marine > Wetlands > Sediment ... | reverse complement strand
CAGCCTCGTGCTCCTTCAAAATCCCGATGATCTGCTCTTCCGTAAAGCGGCTGCGCTTCATGCTCTGGTCCTCGTTGGGGCCAGAACGAACTTCAAACTGGATTATGCCCAAGGGGCAAGGTCACCTGCAAAGAGCGGGGAGAGGTAAGAACTGCGCAAGCCGGGCACGAACTCCGATTCACGCTTGAGTCCGCTTAGCACTTCGCAGCTCACAGCCGCCGCAGCGCCACCGTCTCGACCTCGTGATCGGCGCCCTTCTTCAGGATCAGGGTTGCGCGCGGCCGTGTCGGCAGGATGTTGTCTTCGAGATTAGCGAGGTTGGTGCGTTCCCAGATCGCGATCGCGGTGGCGATGGCTTCCTCGTCCGACAGCAGCGCGTAGCGATTGAAGTAGGACCGGGGATCGTGGAACGCGGTGTCGCGCAACGACAGGAAGCGCTTCACATACCATTTGCGCAACACCGCCTCGTCGGCATCGATGTAGACGGAGAAGTCGAAGAAGTCGGAGACCACCGGCACCGCCTTGCCGTCGCGCGGCAACGGCCCGGTCTGCAGCACGTTGACGCCTTCGACGATCAGGATGTCGGGCTGGTCGATCTCGACCCACTGATTGGGAACGATGTCGTAGGTGAGATGCGAGTAGACCGGCGCGCGCACTGTATGGCGGCCGGCCTTGATGTCGGATAGGAAGGCGAGCAGCCGCGGCAGGTCGTAGCTCTCGGGGAAGCCCTTCTTCTGCATCAAGCCCTGCCGCTCCAGCACCGCATTCGGATACAGGAAGCCGTCGGTGGTGATGAGATCGACCTTGGGCCGTGGCGACCAGCGCGCCAGCAGCGCCTGCAGCACGCGCGCGGTGGTGGACTTGCCGACCGACACCGAGCCGGCGACGCCGATGATGTAGGGCATCTTGCGGTCGCGGATGCCGAGAAACTGACGCTGCGCGTAGTACAGCCGCTGTGCAGCATCGACATACATCGACAACAGCCGCGACAGCGGCAGGTAGATGTCCTCGACCTCCTTGAGATCGAGGCGGTCGTGCATCGAGCGCAACTTGGAGAACTCGCCGGGTTCGAGCGTCATCGGCGTGTCGTTGCGCAACTCGGCCCATTGCTGGCGGGTGAAGACGCGGTACGGATTATATTGTTGTTCGGTGGTGCGCATATCCATGATGCTGCCCTTCGTTTCCCCCGCCGTCGCGCCCTACTCCGTCTTGCGCGACGCCTTTTCTTCTAGCCCCGACATGCCGGTGCGCTTGCCGAGCGCCGCCTCGACCTCTTCGAGGCGGACGTCGCGCGATTTCAACAGCACCAACAGATGAAACAGCAGATCGGCGCTTTCGGAGATCAGGTGCTCACGGTCGGTGCCAACAGCGGCAATCACCGTCTCCACCGCCTCCTCGCCCATCTTCTTGGCGCATTGCGCCGGGCCCTTGTCGAGCAGCTTGCGCGTATAAGACGCCTCGCCGCCCGCCGCGGCGCGGGCGTCGATGATGGCGGCCAGATCGTGAAGCGTGAAGCGGGACATCAGCCTGAACTCGGAACGCCTGCCCGCCCATGGAGGCGGCCGGACCAGCGTTCATGTAACATTTTTGCGGCGCAATGTCGTCAGGGATCGAGCCGCATCGGCAGGCCCTGGCGCACCATGTGCTCCTTGGCCTGCCGGATGGTAAATTCCCCGAAATGGAAGATCGAGGCGGCCAGCACCGCGGTCGCCCGGCCCTGTCGGATGCCGTCGACCAGATGGTCCAGATTGCCGACGCCGCCCGAGGCGATCACCGGCACCGGAACGCTGTCGGCAACCGCCCGCGTCAACGGAATATCAAAACCCTGCCGCGTGCCGTCGCGATCCATCGAGGTCAGCAGGATCTCGCCGGCCCCCAGCGAAACCACCTCCTGGGCATATTCCAGCGCGTCGATGCCGGTCGATTTGCGCCCGCCATGGGTGAAGATCTCCCACCGACTGCCGCCGCCCGGCCGCGCCACCGACTTGGCGTCGATCGCCACGACAATGCACTGCTCGCCGAACTTCTCGGCGGCCTCCTTCACGAACTCGCGCCGCGCCACGGCGGCCGAATTGATCGAGACCTTGTCGGCGCCGGAGCGCAGCAAGGTCTTGATGTCGTCGATGGTGCGCACGCCGCCGCCAACCGTGACCGGCATGAAGCAGGCCTCCGCCGTGCGCCGGACGACGTCGAGCATGATGCCGCGGTTCTCATGGGTGGCGGTGATGTCGAGGAAGCAGAGCTCGTCGGCGCCGGCGGCGTCATAGGCGATCGCGGCCTCCACCGGATCGCCGGCATCGCGCAGATTGACAAAGTTGACGCCCTTGACGACCCGTCCGTCCTTGACGTCGAGGCAGGGAATGACACGGACCTTGAACATTACTCGGCTGCCGATGCGAGAGTGCGCGATTTCAGGAAGTCCCAGAAGACGCCCAGCATCCGGCCCTCGTATTCAGAATTGCTGATATCCGCGATGAAGAACAGGCTCGATCCAGCGAACTTCAAGAGCCGGCTCGATAGCTCGGAAGCTGACAGGTCGCTCTTCACGAAGCAGACATGGCCGTCGAGGGTGTAGATTTCTGCACCAACGTCGAGCGACTCGACATACTTCTTGAGGTCGATGTCTGAACCGCTTCCGTCGTCGAAAACCAGAAGGAAGTTTTTCATTCGTTCTCTCCGTGCTTCGGCAGAGATTTGGAAGTTTCGATCCTCGGCACCTGGTTCGCCACTTCTACAATCTCAGTGCTGCGACCCTGCCTATGAAGAAGATTGATGGCTCGCTGTTGTATTCTGTACTCTTCGATTGAAGCCGATCGGGTTCTCTGAACAGCAAGATCAGATAGCCGATCATCGCGAACAGGAGCGGAGCTCCAGCGAAACAGAATAGCACCGTCCGGGCGGACGGATCAGTGACAAAAGCGGCCAGTATCAGGGATAGCGGGCTGACCAATCCAACCAGCCAGAGCGCCGGATTGAGCGCAGTACGCCGGACCGCGATCGTGTCGATCCGCGACAATCCGGTTCGTATGAGGTCTTCGAGCTTCATGCTCCGGCCTTGCGCGCCGCGCGGATCAGCGCCAGCGCCTCGGCCGGATCGAGCCGCCCGTCATAGAGCGCGCGGCCGGCGATGGCGCCTTCCAGCTTCCGGGCGCGCGGCGTCAGCATCGCCTTGACGTCCTCGATCGAGGCGAGGCCGCCGGAGGCGATGACGGGGATCGAGACGGCGTCGCCGAGCGCGATTGTCGCATCGAGGTTCAGCCCCTTCAGCAGACCGTCGCGAGCGATGTCGGTGAAGATGATCGCGGCGACGCCGGCATCCTCGAATCGCTTGGCGATGTCGAGCGCGGTGACCTCGGAGGTCTCGGCCCAGCCCTCGACCGCGACCTTGCCGTCGCGGGCGTCGAGCCCGACTGCGACGCGGCCGGGAAAGGCTTTCGCCGCCGTCTTCACCAATTCGGGATCGCGCACGGCAGCGGTGCCGATGATGACGCGGGTGATGCCCTTGTTGAGCCAGGCCTCCACGGTCTTGAGATCGCGGATGCCGCCGCCAAGCTGCACCGGCATCTTGACGACCTTCAGCATCGCCTCGACCGCTTGGGCGTTCATCGGCTTGCCGGCGAAGGCGCCGTCGAGATCGACGACGTGGAGATAATCAAAGCCCTGGTCGGCGAAGCTCTTGGCCTGGGCGGCGGGATCGAGGTTGAAGACGGTGGCCCGCGCCATGTCGCCCTGCTCCAGGCGCACGCATTGGCCGTTCTTCAGATCGATGGCGGGAAACAGAATCATCTGAGTTGTCTTTCAGGCAAGCGCCCTGCCCATCTCCTGGACGCGCAGGTACGCTGCAATCACGGCTTCCACTTCAGGAAGTTGGAAATGAGGGCGAGACCGAAACGCTGGCTCTTCTCGGGATGGAATTGCGTGCCGATCGCGGTGTCCTTGCCGACGATCGCGGTGATCGGCCCGCCATAATCGGCGCGCGCCAGCACGTCGTTCTCATTGACGGCGTTCAAGTGATAGGAGTGCACGAAGTAGGCGTGCAGGCCCTTCGGCCCGAGCGGCAGCCGCTCCAGCACCGGATGCTCCTGCACCAGGTCGAGCGTGTTCCAGCCCATATGCGGGATCTTCAGGCTCTCGTCGCGGGGCGCGATCTTCTCGACATCGCCAGCGACCCAGTCGAAGCCGTCGGTGGTGACATGCTCCTTGCCCCGCGTCGCCATCAACTGCATGCCGACGCAGATGCCGAAGAACGGCCGCGCCTTTTGGCGGACGGCCTCGGTCATCGCCTCCAGCATGCCGTCGACGGCATCGAGCCCACGGCGGCAATCGGCGAAGGCGCCGACGCCCGGCAGCACGATGCGGTCGGCGCGATACACCGTGTCGGGATCGCGGGTCACCACGACCTTCTGCGGATCCTCCATGCTGCGCGCGGCGCGCTCGAACGCTTTCGCGGCGGAATGCAGATTGCCGGAGCCGTAATCGATGATGGCAACACTCATCGTCCACCTCCGGGTTCGGGGAACAAGCCAATGATACTGGCATGCGGCAGCGGCGGCGGCGGCCGCTGTCCATCGTCACGCGTCGGCGGCGGAGCGCCGCGATCGACGGTGTGGTTGTCGTAGCCGATGGTGCTCCGGCGCGCCGCCCAGCGCTCGAAGAAGCGCCGCTCGGCGGCATCGAGATCGTCGGCGACGACGACGTCGAGCTGGCGCCAATTGCCGCGCGAATAGCTCCAGCGCTTCAGGCTCGAAGCCTCGAGCCCGAGCAGGATCGCCATCAACAGATCGATCGCGGCGATCGCACCGGATGCGACGCCGATCCGCGCCAGGATCAGGTCGATCACGATCATCAGGGCTGCATAGCCGATGACCGCCAGCCACAACCGATGCCAAGCCAGCCAGACGGCTCCGAGCACCGCGGCCCAGAGATGGAATCCGTCACGGATGAAGACGAAGCGATCCGTCGAACGCAGATCGGCCCCGGCGGCGAGGGGAGCGTGAACCGTATAGACGGGCATGTCGAATATCCCTCGAGGGAAGAGATCAGCCGCCGAGCTGACCCTTGGTGGATGGCACTTCGCCTTGGTTACGCGGATCGATCGCAAGTGCTGACCGCAACGCCCGCGCCAGACCTTTGAAGCAGGATTCGGCGATATGATGGGCGTTGTCGCCGTACAGCGTCTCGACATGCAAGGTGATGCCGGCGTTCATGGCGAAGGCGTTGAACCATTCGCGCACGAGTTCGGTGTCGAACTCGCCGATCTTGTCGCGCGGGAAGGTCGTGCGGAACACCAGCATCGGCCGGCCCGAGACGTCGATCACGACGCGGGTCAGGGTCTCGTCCATCGGCATGTGGATCGAGGCATAGCGGGTGATGCCGGCCATGTCGCCGAGCGCCTGGCGCACCGCCTGGCCGAGCGCGATGCCGACATCCTCGGTGGTGTGGTGGAAATCGATATGGAGGTCGCCGACCGCCTTGACGGTCATGTCGATGCGGGAATGCCGGGCCAGGAGATCCAGCATGTGATCGAAGAAGCCGATACCGGTCGCGATGTTCACCACGCCGGTGCCGTCGAGATTGACGGCCACCTCGATGTCGGTCTCTTTGGTCTTGCGCTTGATGGTCGCGCTACGCATGGGGTCAGCTTTCCCTTGAAAACGCGGCCCTTTTATCAGGCGGATGACACCTTAGCTACTGCGGGATGACGGCACCTCGCCTGATCTCGGGCCATGGTGAGCGGATTTCAAGGCCTGACCGGGCAGGGCAGGGGCGCGGTAATTGTGTCCCCCAGCCCGAGCGCCTAAATGAGGGCACCAACCAGGGACTTTCCATGCACGCAACCTCGCACGAGCCCGCCGTCTGGCACGGCACCACGATCCTGACCGTCCGCAAAGGGGGCAGGGTGGTCATCGGCGGCGACGGCCAGGTCTCGATCGGCCAGACCGTCATCAAGTCGAATGCCCGCAAGGTGCGCAAGCTCGGCAAGGGCGATGTGATCGGCGGCTTCGCCGGGGCCACCGCCGACGCGTTTACCCTGTTCGAGCGGCTGGAGAGCAAGCTCGAGCAATATCCGGGGCAGCTGACCCGGGCGGCCGTCGAGCTCGCCAAGGACTGGCGCACCGACCGCTATCTGCGCCGGCTGGAAGCGATGATGATCGTGGCCGACAAGGAGGTCTCGCTGGTCCTGACCGGGACCGGCGACGTGCTGGAACCGGAGGCCGGCGTGATGGCGATCGGCTCGGGCGGCAATTATGCGCTGGCGGCGGCGCGGGCCCTGATCGACACCGACAAGGACGCCGAGACCATCGTGCGCCGCTCGCTCGACATTGCCGCCGATATCTGCGTCTACACCAACCGCAACATCACCATCGAAGCGCTGGCGGCCGAGTAGACCATGAGCGCGGACGGGATCGGCATGGCGTCCCGACGATCGTCCGGACCCTGGCTCGTACTGGTGCTGGCGCTGCTGGTGCTGCAGGCCGCGATCCTGTTCGCGATGGGCCGGCTGCCGATCTGCGCCTGCGGCACCGTGAAGCTGTGGCACGGCGTGGTGCAGAGCTCGGAGAACTCCCAGCATCTCACCGACTGGTACACGTTCTCCCACATCATCCACGGCTTCCTGTTCTATGCGCTGACCGCGCTGGTCGTTCCGCTTCTGCCCTGGCAGGGGCGGCTGATCATCGCGATGCTGATCGAGGGCGCCTGGGAGCTGGTCGAGAACTCGAGCTTCATCATCGAGCGCTATCGCGCCGCCACCATCTCGCTGGATTATTTCGGCGACAGCGTCGTGAACTCCATCGGCGATACGCTGGCGATGATCACCGGTTTTCTGCTCGCGCGGGTGCTGCCGATCTGGCTGACCGTGCTGATTGCGATCGCGTTCGAGATCGGGGTGGGCCTGCACATCCGTGACAACCTGACTCTCAATATCTTGATGCTGATTTACCCGACCGAGGCGATCCGGCAGTGGCAGGCCGGACCGCCGCTGTTGTGAGGACAGGGGCGGCCATGACCATTCGCTTCCGTCGGATGACCGATGGCGACCTGCCCGCGATCCGCAACTGGCTGCATCAGCCCCATATTCGTCAATGGTGGGGTGATCCGGACGAGCAATATGGCTTGATCGATGGTGATCGTGACGAGCCGGCCATGGATCAGTACATCCTGCTGATGGATGATGACGCGGCCGGCTATCTGCAGTGCTACGCGCTGACGCAATGGAACGAGGGCTTCGGTCCCCAGCCCGCAGAGACCCGCGGGATCGACCTGTTCATCGCCGGACAGGAACGCATTGGGCGGGGTCACGGTCCGCGCGCCATCCGGGCTTTCTGCGACCTGGTGTTTCAACACGCCATCCCGCGTATCGTCACCGACCCGTCGCCGGCCAATGCACGTGCCATCCGCGCCTATGAAAAGGCCGGATTTCGGCGCGAGCGCCTGGTCGAAACACCGGATGGCCCAGCGCTTCTGATGTCCCGCGAGCCCGGCGACTTGCCACCCCGTCAATCCGAGCCTAGCTAGAGCCCATGACCGACTTTTCTCCCCGCGAAATCGTCTCCGAACTCGACCGCTACATCGTCGGCCAGGCTGACGCCAAGCGCGCAGTCTCCATCGCCTTGCGCAACCGCTGGCGCCGGCTGCAGCTCGACGCCGGCCTGCGCGAAGAGGTGCTGCCGAAGAACATCCTGATGATCGGCCCGACCGGCGTCGGCAAGACCGAAATCGCGCGGCGGCTGGCCAAGCTCGCCGGCGCGCCGTTCCTCAAGGTCGAAGCCACCAAGTTCACCGAGGTCGGCTATGTCGGCCGCGACGTCGAACAGATCATCCGCGACCTCGTCGAGGTCGCGATCGTCCAAGTCCGCGAGCGCAAGCGCAAGGACGTTGCCGCGCGGGCCCAGCTCGCGGCCGAAGAGCGCGTGCTCGACGCCCTGGTCGGCGCCAATTCAAGTGCGGCGACCCGCGACTCGTTCCGCCGCAAGCTGCGCGCCGGCGAGCTCAACGACAAGGAAATCGAGATCGAGACGCAGTCCTCCGGCGGCGGCTTTCCGATGTTCGAGATCCCGGGCATGCCGGGCGCACAGATGGGCGCGATCTCGATCGGCGACATTTTCGGCAAGCTCGGCGGCCGGACCAAGACGCGGCGCGTGACGGTCGAGTCATCGCACGACATCCTGATCGCCGAGGAGTCAGACAAGCTGCTCGACAATGACCAGCTGGTGCAGGAGGCCATCAGCGTGGTCGAGAACAACGGCATCGTGTTCCTCGACGAGATCGACAAGATCTGCGTGCGGGAGAACCGCCACGGCGGCGATGTGTCGCGCGAGGGCGTGCAGCGCGATCTGCTGCCGCTGATCGAGGGCACCACGGTTTCGACCAAGCATGGCGCGGTCAAGACCGACCACATCCTGTTCATCGCGTCGGGCGCGTTCCACATCGCAAAACCGTCCGACCTGTTGCCGGAGCTGCAAGGCCGATTGCCGATCCGCGTCGAGCTGCAGGCGCTGACGCGCGACGACATGCGTCGCATTCTCACCGAGCCGGAGGCGTCGCTGATCAAGCAATATGTGGCGCTGATGAAGACCGAGGGCGTCACGCTCGACATCACCGATGACGCGATCGATGCGCTCGCCGACATCGCGGTCGCGGTGAATTCCACGGTCGAGAATATCGGCGCGCGCCGGCTGCAGACGGTGATGGAGCGCGTGCTCGACGAGATCTCCTTCACCGCCTCGGACCGATCAGGCGAGACCATGCGCGTCGATGCCGCCTATGTGCAGCAGCATATCGGCGATCTCGCCAAGAACGCGGATTTGAGCCGGTTCATTTTGTAAGAGGTTGTTGCGCTTGGAGCCGCTTCGCTCGTCCGCCCCGGCGCAGCCTCAAACTCCGCCGTCGTCCCCGCGAACGCGGGGACCCATAACCACGAAAGCTGATTTATCATTCGAGATGGCGGCTCCAGACCTGCCTCGGCACAGACAGCGGTGGTTACGGGTCCCGGCTCAAGGCCGGGACAATGGTTTTGCGCGTGGCGACGACCTCTTCTCCATCTGCCATCGCTCGGACGCTGCATGATCGCGTTCAGCAAACACTGGCGGGCGATGCTCGCCGTCAACGCCGCCGTGATGCTCGGCGTGGTCCTGCACAAGCTCACGCTGCCGCCCTACATCCCCTATATCCATCTGCTGGTCGACTATCACCACGGTTTCATCAAGCGCGCGCTGATCGGCGCGATCGTCGGGCTGTTCACGACGAAGGTGCCGGTGTGGCTGGTGTTTGCGCTGGGGGGCACCGTCTGGCTGATCACTTTCGCTCTGTTCGTGCAGCTCTTCCGCCGCACCTTTGGCCTGGACCGCACGACGTTGCCGCTGTTCGTCTTCACCGCCGGCTCGCCCTTCGTGTTCAAGAACTTCCTGTTCACGCTCGGCCATTTCGATGTCTATGGCTGTCTCGGCGCGATCATCCTGCTGCTGGTTCCGGCGGGCTCGCTGCTCTTCGTGCTGCTTGCGGCCTTCCTCTCGGCGGTACTGGTGCTGATCCACCACATCCATCTGCTGATGTATGTTCCGACCATCACAGCGATCGTGGTGCTGCGCTATTATCTCCCCCGCACGATCACGACGCTCGATATCGCGACCGGCGCCGGTGTGTTGGCTGGCCTCGGCGCGCTCTTTCTCGGCGCGCAATTCCTCGGCACGATGCCGCTCCCGGAAGCGGACTTCGTGACCTATTTGCGATCCCGCATGGCCGATCCGTCGCGCACGGAGCTGCTGCAATTCGCCTATGTCTGGTACCAGCCGCTCGCGAAGGAAGTGCAGGACACATGGGCGCGGCTGCCGTCGAACTTGCTCGGCGTGCCCGTCTATGCGCTGCTGCTCTGGCTGCATCTGCCGTTATGGTCGAGCTTCAAGAGCCTGATCGGCGCACTGCACGAGCAGCGTCATCGCCAGATCGTCATCGCTTCGCTCGGCGTGATCAGCCTCGCTTATCTCGTGATGTTCGCGATGGTGTTCGACTATTCGCGCTGGATCTCGAGCTGGGTGGTCTGCATGGTGCTGATGCTGCATGCGGTGAAGACGCTGCCGGCCAAGCCGGCGGTCCTCGTCGATGGCGACGATCGCAAGACCACGATCCTGGGCTGGATCGTCACGGTCATCCCGCGTCTCGGCATCATACGGCCGTTCTGACCGTCAGCCGCGCGGCCGCCGGATGCGCACATAGAGCGCGCCCGCGCCGCCATCACCGACATGGGCTTCCTCGAAGCCGACGATCAGCGAGCGGAATTCCGGCAGGCTGAGCCAATGCGGCACCTGGCGCCTGAGGACGCCGCGTTCGGGATCCGCCCCGATCGTGCCCTTGCCGGTGATGATCAGCACGAACGTAAGGCCGTCATGCTGGGCGCGGTGCAGGAAGTGGTGCAGCGCCTGATGCGCCCGGCTCTGGGTCATGCCGTGCAGGTCGAGCCGTGCATCGATCTCGCTACGGCCGCGCGACAGTTTCGAGCGCTCCTTGCGGCCGAGCGAGACCAGTGGCGGGATCGCCGGCCTGACCGGCTTGGGCGCGGCGGCCGGTACGACCTGCCGCTGCGTCATGGTCGGCTTGTCCGGCTGCGGCTCAGCCGTCACCATCGGCGGGTGCGGGCGAACCGGGCGCTGGATCTTGCGCAGCGGCTTGACCTGTCGCGCGACCGTTTCCCACAGCGTGCGCTCGTCCTCGGTGAGACCGCGCCTGCGGCGGCCACGGGGCGGCTCGGGATCATGCGACATGGAGGCGACGGATCATCGGCGGTTGCGGTGGCGTCTGCCATAACGCAATCGGCGGATATTGCGATCACTTTCAAGCCGCGGCCTGGCCTCGGGTAAGGGCACCGGCTGCGGGGCCGTCACGTTCTGCGCCACTGTGGTCGGCGGGCTTGCGCTGGCAGCCGGGGCAGGGGCCTTGGCATCCTTGACGGTAGAGGCGGCGGGATTGGGCTGATCCGGCCCCTTCACCTGATCTTTCGACTGGTCCTTTGTCTGATCCTTGGCCGTCTCCTTCGGCGCGTCCTTCGGCAGCACCTGGGGAAACAGTTTTGCGATCTTCTCCGAGGGCCGCGCATCCGGCAGCGGCATCTTGCGGCCGCGCGCCACCGGGTCGAGGCTGCGCGGCACCAGCATCACAAACTGGATATTGTGCTTGAGCCGGCCCGACACTTTGCCGGCGTCCTGACCGGCGCCGAAATAGAGATCGGCGCGAGCCGGGCCGACGATCGCCGATCCCGTGTCCTGCGCGATCATCAGGCGATGAAACGCTGTCTTTGATTTCTCGGAGTCGATCGGCAGCTCACCGGTGATGAAGAACGGCGTGCCGTAGACATGCAGCGACTTGTCGACGGCGATCGAGCGGCCCGGCGTCAGCGGAATGCCCTGCGCGCCGACCGCCTCGTCCTTCTCCGACAGCTGTACCTCGCGGAAGAAGATGTAGGAGCGGTTCATCCGGCGCAGCTCGTTGGCGCCTTCGGGGTTCTGCTCCATCCACTCGCGGATGCGCTGCATCGACATCTGCTCGCGCGGGATGATGCCGCGCTCGATCAGGATGCGGCCGACCGGCGTATAGGGGTGACCATTATAGGCATCGTAGTTGATGCGCACGGTCGAGCCATCGTCGAGACTGATCCGGGCCGAACCCTGGATCTGTGCAAACAGCAGATCCGTCTGGTTCCTGAGCCACGCGATTTCGAGACCGCGGCCTTCGATGGCGCCGTCCTCGATCTCGGCACGGTCATAATAAGGGACCAGCTTGCGCCGTCCGATCTTGCGATAGACCGGGCCCTTGTTGGGCAGGCTGGTCGCGTCCTGCTTGAAGCCGCGGACGAACAGGTTGGAGGGACGGCGATAGACCGGAACGTTGTAAACCTCGTTCTGGGTGCGCGAGCCTTCGATCACGGGCTCGTAGTAGCCGGTGACAAAGCCGTCGGCGTCGCCGAGCTTCGAGATCTTCAGCGGTTCGAAATGCCGTTCGAAGAAGGCGCGCGCTGCGGCATTGTCGGCCAGATCGGACGCCCGCGCCTCCCGGCAGGGATCACGCAACGAGTCGCCAAGCGCCTTGTCTTCGGGCGTACCGTCGGGCTTGGCCGTGATCGGCTTGCAGCTGGCGCGAAATGTCCGGTATGCCGCGAGCTGATCGTCGTCGGTCCAGCCGGGAACATCGCTCCATGCCAATGGCAGATACTGGCTGTTGGTGATCTCGAGCGGCCAATCGAGCTGAGGGTAGGGCAGGTGACGCATCGGCGGAGCGGAGCGATGACGCGCGCGCACCGCCTCTGCCGCATAGGGCGCGAGCACCACGGCGACGACGGCCAAAGCGAGCGCCGCGGTCCAGGAGTTGAGACGATGGGCGGAAAAACCCCGCTTCCAAATTTCGCGAACCATGTCTGCACCGTCTAAGTACCACTCAACGCGAAGCTCGGAAAAAACAGGATCAAAAAACCGGTGCCGCCCTCGATGTGCCTCCCTTCACGACCGCGACCTTGATCGACCTCTTATACCGCCGATCATGGAATACGATCGGCTGTTCGATGTCAGCGTCAGTGGCTGCCGGTGCCGACCAGCTTCCAGTTCGGATCGCGCGAACCGGTGTCGCGCGCGAAGGTCCAGATGTCGGTGATGTCGGCGACCTTGTCCGGATTGCCGTCGACGATGTTGCCCATCTTGTCGCGCGTCACCGAGATCATCTGTGACACGAAGCGAACCGTCAGCTGTGCCGTCCGGTCCCGGAGGTCAGCGCTGACCAGCTCTGCCGTGTCGATCGATACGAACCGGGTCTCGGTCTTCTGCTCGTGCTTCTCGCGATCCTTGATGACGGCGTCGAAGCTGTCATAGACCTCCGACGACAACAGGTCGCGCAGCGCGCGACGGTCGCCATTGGCAAAAGCCAGCACGATCATCTCATAGGCGCTGCGCGCGCCGGTGAGGAAATGGCGCGGGTCGAACGAGGGATCATTGGCGACGACGGCATCGAGGCCGCGCGCCAGCGGCGTGCCCGGCTCCGCCACGCCGCGCCAGCGATCGCTCGGCACGCCCGGCTCTGCACCAGCGGTTGCAACCGCTGGATCAAGCGGCGCGCCCGGGACTGGCATCACATGATTGTCCGGAGCTCCCTGCACCGCATTCCGGGCGGCCCGGTCGAACGGCGTGCGCTCGCTGCCGGTGCGCTGACCGAGCACGGCCCGCAGGCGCACGAAGATAAAGACCGCCAATGCCAGGAAGATGATGGTATAAATATCCACGTCGTGTTCGCTTTCTGACTGACCTGTCGGGCCGGACGCGGGGGTCTGGCCATCGGACACCCGTTTACCGAGAATCGGGTAAAGACCAATGAATCGGTCCATCCACCCCGATGTAGTCATCGAAATGAGCCGGGCCAATGGCACATTGTGGCACGGCGATCCTAACCCGTTTCCAGGCCAAGGGGAAATCGGATCAGGATGGTCCCGGCCGAGGTTTCCCGCCATCGCCGACGCCCCGTTGCAGCCTGGTACCTTGTGCGACAAATGGAGGCATATCGGGTTGGACCAGCGATGGTCGGCGGCCGAAACAGCCTCTAAGCCTCGTCCTTGTGGAACAAGCCGGCCCTATGGTAGCCACGCGCCGCAACGACCCGCCCTTTGTGCCAGGAGAACACTGCGATGACCAACGGTAACGGCGCCAACCCTGAGGCGGCCCCTCCTCCCCAACTCAACGTGCTGGCGCAATACATCAAGGATCTGTCCTTCGAGAACCCCAATGCGCCGCAATCCCTGGCACCGCAGGGTCAACCGCCGCAGATCAACATCCAGATCAATGTCGGCGCCAACGCCCTCGCGGACACCGAATTCGAGGTGACGCTCACGATCGAGGGCAAGGCCGAGAGCGGCACCCAGGTCATGTTCAGCTTCGAGCTGGTTTATGGCGGCGTGTTCCGGCTGGTCAATGTTCCCCAGGAACATCTCTCACCGATGCTGCTGATCGAATGCCCGCGGCTGCTGTTCCCGTTCGCCCGCGAGATCGTTGCGAATTCGGTCCGTGACGGCGGCTTCCCGCCCTTGATGCTGGACCCGGTCGATTTCGTCAGCCTCTACCGGCAGAACATGGAACGTCAGGCGGCTGCCCAGGGCGCACAGATCCGTCCGAGCTGATCCGTTAGAGTATTATTTGCGATGATTGACGGACGTGATCCGCAGCCGGACGGCCCGGGTCACGTTCCGGCGAGAAATTCCATCCAGATGGGCTTGTCGCCCAGGGTGGCGATGAAGGCGCGGTGCGCCTCGCGCTCCGCATCCGTCACGCGCGCAGCCAATGGGGTCTCGCGCTGCCGCCGCGGCGTGTCGCCGGCGGCGCCGACCCGGATCTCCTGCGTGTCCTGCGTCAGGATCAGCTGCGACTGCCGGGCCCCAACCAGATCGACATAGACCTCGGCCAGCAGTTCCGCGTCGAGCAGCGCGCCGTGCTTGGTGCGCCGGGAATTATCGATCGCATAACGCGAACACAGATCGTCGAGCCGGTTAGACACGCCCGGATGCTTGCGCCGGGCGAGCAGCAGCGTATCGACCAGGCGTTCCCGCGGGATTGCCGCACGCTTGACCCGGTCGAGCTCGGCGTTGATGAAGCCGATATCGAACGACGCGTTGTGGATCACCAGCGGCGCATCGCCGATGAACTCCAGGAACTCCTCAACGATCTCGTGAAACAGCGGCTTGTCTGCCAGGAACTCGCTCGACAGGCCGTGGACTGCGAATGCCTCGGCCGGCATGTCGCGCTCGGGATTGATATAGCGATGGAAGACTTGGCCGGTCGGCATGCGGTTGATGATCTCGACACAGCCGATCTCGACCAGACGGTCGCCGCGCAGCGCGTCGAGTCCGGTGGTTTCAGTGTCGAGTACGATCTCACGCATGGCTGTGTCCGTCGCTGCAAAGCGCGTGGCGAATCACGCGCGCCGCTGCGGCATCTTAACGACCTCGGCAAGGATGTCGCGGATTCGGGCCCGCACCGGATCGAGACCATTGGACGTATCCACGACGAAATCGGCCCGCGCGCGCTTCTCCGCATCAGGCATCTGCCGCGCCAACAGCGCATCGAGCGCTTCTTCCGTCATCGTCCCGCGCGCGAGGATGCGCTGGCGCTGAATCTCCGGCGAGGTGGAGACCACCACCACGGCGTCGACCCGCTTGTCGCCGCCGGTCTCGAACAGCAGCGGGACATCCACGACCGCGACCGGCACACCGGACTGGGCGGCCTTGTCGAGAAAATCCTGATGATAGGAGCGCAGCATCGGATGCACGATCGCTTCAAGCCGCCGGATCGCCTCGGGATCGCCGACGACCTTGGCCGACAGCTTGCTGCGGTCGACCTTGCCGCCGACCGTGGTGCCGGGAAAGGCAGCCTCGATCGCTGGCGCAGCTTCGCCTTCATACACCTTGTGAACCGTGGCATCGGCATCATAGACGGGCACGCCGGCTTCTGCGAACAGCCTGGCCGTGGTCGATTTGCCCATCCCCATCGAGCCGGTCAGCCCCAGCACCCTCATTCGCGTCGGCTCCTGTCGGTGATCTCGTCCCGCGTCAAAACCTGAGCAGCCGCGCTTCGCGGAAATAGGCGAGCAGCGGCAACAACGGCAGGCCGAGAATGGTGAAGTGGTCACCATCGATGCGGTCGAACAGATGCACGCCAAGCCCTTCGAGCTGATAGGCGCCGACGCTCGACAGCACTGCCTGACCGGCCGTGTCGAGATAGGTGGCCACGTCGCTCTCAGTCAGGCTCCGCATCGTCATCCAGGCGACCGCGACATGGGAGAACAGCACCTCTCCGTTGCGAACCACCGCAATCGCGGAATGCAGGGCATGCGTACGTCCCGCCAATGCGAGCAGTTGCTGCATGGCTTGCTGCCGGCCGGCCGGCTTGTTGAACATGCGCTCACCGAGCGCAAGCGTCTGGTCCGCGCCAACGACATAGCAGTTCGGCTTCGCCGCCGAGACGGCGCGGGCCTTGGCCTGCGCGAGATGCAACGCGATCTCGTAGGGCGCCACCAGCCCGGCCTCGGACTGCAGGGCGCGCTCGTCGATATCGGCGGGCACTGCCTCGCAGGCCAGACCGGCGTTTTCAAGCAGCATGCGCCGCGCGCGGCTTTGCGAAGCCAGAACGAGGCGTTCGTCACCACACCATAAGGTCATCGTTATCAGCTCATTCCGGCAGGCGCTGCCGCTGCCGGTCGGTATAGAGTTTGAGGATGGCCGCGGCGGTCTCTTCGATCGAGCGTCGCGTCACGTCGAGCATGACCCAGTTGAATCTCGCACTGAGCTTGCGCGCATAGGCGACCTCATCGGTCACCGACTGCTTGTCGACATAGGTCTCGTTGCCGGATTCCGCACCCATGCTCAGCAGACGATTTTGCCGCACCTGGATCAGGCGCTCCGGGGTGGCGTGCAGACTGACCACCAGGGGCTTCTTCAACGTCTCGAGCTGATGCGGGATCGGGATCCCCGGCACCAAGGGAACGTTCGCCGTTCGCACACCGCGGTTGGCGAGATAGATCGAGGTCGGCGTCTTCGAGGTGCGGCTCACACCGACCAGGACAACATCCGCGTCCTCCAGGCCGTCGACCATCTGACCGTCGTCGTGAAGCATCGTGTAGTTGAGCGCGTCGATCCGGGCAAAATATTCGGCGTTCAACACGTGCTGCGCACCGACGCGCCCTGCGGTCGAGGCACCCAGATAGGCCTCGAACAGCTGCATCACCGGCCCGATGATCGACAGGCTTGGGATGTTGATCTGCTGGCACTTGGCTTCCAACCGGCTGACCAGATCCTTCTCCAGGAGCGTGAACAGCACGATGCCCGGCGCCTCCTCGATCTCGTCGAGGACCCGGTCGAGCTGCTTCTGGCTGCGGACCAGCGGGTAGACGTGCTCGACCGGCGTCACATTGGCGTACTGCGCGGCCACGGCTCGCGCGACCGTGATCAGAGTTTCGCCCGTCGAGTCGGAAACCAGATGGAGGTGAAAGTAATTTCCGGTGGTGGGCATCAAATCCTTAACGATCTGTGAATCACTGTGAAGGATGGGGTGAAAAAGCGGCCCTTGGCGGACCCCTCTGTATAACTCCCGTCGTTGTTCACACGGTCGCAAGCCGGGATACAGCAAGTGGCTGGGTTCGATGATATCGGGAAGGGCCGCGCTTGTCTCTGGATAAGCTGTTCGTGATTATCGGCAAGCTTTTGAGTCTCATGGGACTCCAGCGCGCAAGGCTCTGCCTCCCGGTGCTGTTGAAGGATGTGAACAAGCTGCGGGAAATTGGCTGACAGGATTGCATGAGTCCAATCCACCGCTACTTAGACTCAAACCTTAAGATTCTAATAATATTTAGTTTGGAAGCGATCGAGCGAGCGGATATGTCTCGCCTCCCAAAGATTGGGACAGCCGGCAGAGGATCGCGTCACCAGATGTACGAGTGGATCAAGGCGCTGCATGTCATTGCTGTCATCGCCTGGATGGCCGGCATGCTCTATCTGCCCCGCTTGTTCGTGTATCACTGCGACACGGAGATCGGCTCGAAGCAGTCCGAGACGTTCAAGATCATGGAACGCCGGCTGCTGAAGGCGATCATCAATCCAGCGATGATGGTGACTTGGCTGGCCGGTCTCTACATGGTGTGGGCTGGACATTGGTATGCCAGCGGCTGGTTCCATGGCAAATTCCTGCTCGTTCTGATCCTGTCCGGCGTCCACGGTCTGTTCACCCGTTGGGTCAAGGACTTTGCCGCCGATCGAAACACCCATACTCATAAATTCTATCGCTATATCAACGAGGTACCGACAATCCTCATGATCGGGATCGTGATTCTCGTCATCGTCAAGCCGTTCTGACGCTCCCCGGCGTGGACCGCTCGGTTACCGAGCGGCTTGCGAACGACGGCGCGATTTTCTATATTATTCAAATCCCACCCCACGCAGGCGGATGTGGTTGCGTCCCGGCTCGACCGGCCGCCGCATCAGGTCTGGCGCTGATCGCGCCGGCCTGCTCAGACCTGCGGACCTCATTTCGTCCGCCTTCCCACAGCCACCTCGCATCCCTCCCAAGTCGCTTCCACAGGACCACCCCAATGCGGGAAATCAAACTACAGGACCTCAAGTCAAAGACGCCGGCCGAGCTCGTCTCCTTCGCGGAGGAAAACGGGGTCGAGAACGCCAGCACGATGCGCAAGCAGGAGTTGATGTTTGCCATTCTCAAACAGCTTGCGATTCAGGAAACGGACATCATCGGTGAAGGCGTCGTCGAGGTTCTCTCCGACGGCTTCGGCTTCCTGCGCTCGCCGGACGCCAACTACCTTCCAGGCCCGGATGACATCTATGTATCGCCGTCGCAGATCCGCCGCTTTGGCCTGCGCACCGGTGATACGATCGAAGGCCATATCCGCAGCCCGAAGGAGGGCGAGCGCTATTTCGCGCTGCTGAAGGTCAATACGCTGAACTTCGAGGATCCCGAGAAGTCCAAGCACAAGGTCAATTTCGACAATCTCACGCCGCTCTTCCCGGACGAGCGCTTCCGGCTCGAGCTTGAGGATCCGACCCGCAAGGATCTGTCGCCGCGCGTCATCGACATCGTCGCGCCGATCGGCAAGGGTCAGCGCGCTTTGATCGTCGCCCCGCCGCGGACCGGCAAGACCGTGCTGATGCAGAACATCGCGCACTCGATCACGGCCAATCATCCCGAGTGCTACCTCATCGTGCTCCTGATCGACGAGCGTCCGGAGGAAGTCACGGACATGCAGCGCTCGGTCAAGGGCGAGGTCGTGTCGTCGACCTTCGACGAACCGGCTGCGCGTCACGTTCAGGTCGCGGAGATGGTGATCGAAAAGGCCAAGCGCCTGGTCGAGCATGGCCGCGACGTGGTCATCCTGCTGGACTCGATCACCCGCCTCGGCCGCGCCTACAACACCGTCGTGCCGTCCTCGGGCAAGGTGCTGACCGGCGGTGTCGACGCCAATGCGCTGCAGCGGCCGAAGCGCTTCTTCGGTGCGGCCCGCAACATCGAGGAGGGCGGCTCCTTGACCATTATCGCGACCGCGCTGGTCGATACCGGCAGCCGCATGGACGAGGTCATCTTCGAAGAGTTCAAGGGTACCGGCAACTCCGAGCTCATCCTCGACCGCAAGGTCGCGGACAAGCGGACCTTCCCGGCGATCGACATCGCGCGCTCTGGCACCCGCAAAGAAGAGCTCATCACCGAGCCGCAGAACCTCAAGAAGATGTACGTGCTCCGCCGCATCCTCAATCCGATGGGCACCATGGACGCGATCGACTTCCTGCTCGACAAGCTGCGCAGCACCAAGAGCAATGCGGAGTTCTTCGAGTCGATGAACACCTGATCGACGGACCGATCTCCGGATCCGGCAAGGGCGCTCTTCGGAGCGCCCTTTTTGTTTTGGCTTGTTTTGTGGCGCCACGGGTGACCGTGCTGCCTTTGCCGCTCATGCCGGACTCGGTCCGAGTATGCAGGTCTGTCGTGACAACGAATGAGACATCCGGATCAGCCTGCATGACGATCAGCTCTCCGTCTCCATTCGGCGCATGATCCCTCTGAGATCGAGTCGGAGCTTGCGCGCCCCCTGGTAAGATCTCGAGCCCTAAGGCCCTTATCGCAGTCTCACGATTCGCGACGCCGGCGCGCAGTTCTCGAGCCGAGGGCTACTCGTGACGGGGCGTTCGCCATCCAGCGTAAAGCATGCCAGCGCAAACCGATTGTCTTTCGGATCCGGTGAGCCCAACTGAGGATTATGCATCCTCATGATCAGACCATTTTTGCGCTGTCCTCCGGACGCCCGCCGAGCGCGATCGCTATCGTCAGGCTGTCGGGAGTTGGTGCCGGCCCGGCGCTTCAGACGCTGACAGGCAAGCTGCCGCCGCCACGTCTGGCGACCCGCGCTTTGCTTCGCGACGATCGTGGCGATCCGATCGACGATGCGGTGGTGCTGTGGTTTCCGGGACCGGCCAGCGCGACCGGTGAGGATGTCGCCGAGCTACATGTCCATGGCAGTCGCGCCGTCATCACCACGCTGGTCTCCCTGCTGTCAGCGATGCCGCAGATGCGCGCCGCCGATCGCGGTGAATTCACCCGGCGTGCTTTCGAGAACGGCAAGATCGATCTGACCGAGGCCGAAGGCCTTGATGATCTCATTCATGCCGACACCGACCGGCAGCGGCGCCAGGCGCTCCGACAGCTCAAGGGACTGCTCGGGGACAAAGCCCGGAGTTGGCGCGACCAGATCATCCAGGCGGCGGCACTGATCGAAGCCGGCATCGACTTTGCCGATGAGGGAGACGTACCGGCGGAGCTGATCGCTCCGGCGCTCGCGTGGATCAGGCAACTCCTGGCAGAGATCGAGGAGGTCTTGGCGGCACAGGGCCGGGCAGAGCGGCTGCGCGACGGGCTGACTGTGGTCATCGCCGGACCGCCGAATGCCGGCAAGTCGACGCTGATGAATCAACTGGCGCGGCGCGAGGTCGCGATCGTGTCCCCGCATGCGGGCACGACGCGTGACCTGATCGAGGTCGCGCTCGACCTCGACGGCTATCCGGTGACCGTGATTGATACCGCGGGCATCCGGCAGACTGATGATCCAGTGGAGCAGGAGGGGGTCCGGCGTGCCAGGGACCGTGCGGCTCAAGCCGATCTCGTGCTCTGGCTGACCGAAGATGACCAGGCAGAGCTGGAGCGCCAGACTGATGGTCCGATCTGGTTCGTCCGTAACAAGATCGATCTAATGATCACGGAGCAGAGCGGAGCGATCTCTGTCAGCCCCGAGAGTCCCGTGTTCGCGATCTCGGCGCGAAGCGGAGCAGGGATGTCAGATCTGCTGGAAGCTCTGGTCGGTTTCGCGCGGGACTATTTCGGCTCGACGGAGCACGGCCTGATCACGCGAGAGCGGCAGCGGACGTTGCTGAGCGAGACCGCTGCAGCGCTTCGCCGGAGCATCGCGGTCGTCGACTTGGGCGAGGAGCTCGCAGCTGAGGAGCTGCGCATCGCCGCGCTTGCGCTCGGACGTCTTTTGGGACGGGTGGATGTTGAGGATCTGCTCGACGTGATCTTTCGCGAGTTCTGTATCGGGAAGTAGCGGAGAGCAGATATACTTAACCAATCGTTCTTTGGTTAACCGGGCGTCAATTGTTTCACGTGAAACACAGCGGAACCAGAGAACTGATCAACGCGAACTCGGCCGACGTCCGCAGAGCACTTCAGCGGGACGTTTCACGTGAAACGGCGTCAGCGCGGCCTCGATGTTTCACGTGAAACACCTGTGCGCAATGTTTCACGTGAAACGTCTTCCGAGCATCGTCCTTGAGCGTTAGATAGTCGGCCATGAGCGATCACCTGACATCCTACGACGTCATCGTCATTGGCGGCGGCCATGCGGGCTGCGAGGCGGCCGCGGCTTCGGCGCGCATGGGCGCCCGCACCGCGCTGGTCACGCATCATTTCGCGACCATCGGCGCCATGTCCTGCAATCCGGCGATCGGTGGACTTGGCAAAGGTCACCTGGTTCGGGAAGTCGATGCGCTGGATGGATTGATGGGCCGGGTCGCTGACGCGGGCGGTATCCAGTTTCGCGTCCTGAATCGCCGGAAGGGTCCTGCCGTCCGGGGCCCCCGCGCCCAGGCCGATCGTAAGCTTTATGCCGCGGCGATGCAGGCCGCGATCCGCGAGACGGCGAACCTGACCGTGGTTGAAGGTGAGGCGGATCAGCTGATGGTTGCGGATGGACAGATCACTGGACTCAGGCTGGCTGATGGCCGGCCCTTGGCCTGCGGTGCCATCGTTATCACCACCGGCACCTTCCTCCGCGGGCTCATCCATCTCGGCGAGAAGACTTGGCCCGCCGGTCGCGTCGGCGAAGCGCCAGCGCTGGGTTTGTCGCAATCGCTCGAAGCGATTGGATTTCGTCTCGGCCGGCTCAAGACCGGAACGCCGCCGCGGCTCGATGGGACGACGATCGATTGGTCGGCTGTGGAGATGCAGCCGGGAGACGATCCGCCGGAGCCGTTCTCCGTCCTGACCCAGACTATCACGACGCCACAGATCCAATGTGGCATTACCCGGACAACGACCGCGACCCATGACGTGATCCGCGCCAATGTACATCGCTCGCCGATGTATTCCGGCCAGATCAAGTCGACCGGCCCACGTTATTGTCCCTCGGTCGAGGACAAGATCGTTCGCTTCGGTGATCGCGATGGTCATCAGATTTTTCTGGAGCCCGAGGGGCTCGACGACACGACCGTCTATCCGAACGGCATTTCGACGTCACTGCCGGAAGAGGTTCAACTCGCGCTGCTTCCGACTATTCCGGGGCTCGAGCGCGTCCGGATGATCCGGCCGGGCTATGCGATCGAATATGATCATGTCGATCCGCGCGAACTCGAGCCGACGCTTCAGACCAAGCGGATGCGAGGTCTGTTTCTGGCCGGCCAGATCAACGGCACCACCGGATACGAAGAGGCTGCGGCGCAGGGTCTGGTGGCCGGGCTCAATGCGGCTCTTACCGCGGGAGGCGGGGAGCCGATCGTCTTCGATCGCGCCGACGGCTACGTCGGTGTCATGATCGACGACCTCGTGACCCGCGGGATCACCGAGCCGTACCGGATGTTCACCTCGCGGGCGGAGTATCGTCTCACCCTGCGCGCCGACAATGCCGACCAGCGCTTGACCGACAAGGGCATTGCGCTCGGTTGTGTCGGGGCGGATCGCGCGCATTTCCACCGGACGAAGATGGATGCGCTCGAAGCGGCGCGGTCGCTGGCAAGGTCTGTGACCATCACGCCGAACGAGGCCGCCAAGTACGGACTCACGCTCAACCGGGACGGCCAGCGCCGCTCGGCCTTCGAGCTGATGGCTTATCCGGAGATCGGTTTCTCCGAGGTGCGAGGCATCTGGCCCGAGCTCGGCACGATCGAACCAGCCATTGCCGTCCATCTCGAGATCGATGCGAAATACGATGTCTATGTTCGTCGGCAGAGCGAGGACGTCGACGCGTTCCGACGCGATGAGGGTCTGGTGCTGGGCGACATCGACTACGCGCTCGTGCCGGGTCTCTCGAACGAAGCCCGTGCGAAGTTGACCGCCGCCAGGCCGTGGACGATCGGGCAGGCGGGACGGATCGACGGCATGACGCCGGCAGCGCTCGGAATCCTGGCAGCCTATCTCCGCCGTGAAGCCCGGCGCAGCAAAGCTATGGTCTGAAGGCGTTTCACGTGAAACAGACATCGGCGGTGGTGGCGTCCAAATTGATCGCGGCGGACAAGGCGGCAGCCCTCGCGCTGACACCCGTTTCACGTGAAACGGAACAGCGCCTTGATCGCTATGTTGCGTTGCTGCTGGAATGGCAGGCCAAGACGAATCTGGTCGCGCCTTCGACTCTGCCGCATTTGTGGACTCGGCACATTTCGGATTCGCTGCAGCTGCTGGATCTCGTGCCCGACGCAAAGATCTGGGTCGATCTCGGCAGCGGCGGCGGCTTTCCCGGTGTGGTCCTTGCTTGCGCCCTGGCCGAGCGGCCGGGCGCGCAGGTCCACCTGGTGGAGCGCATCGCCAAGAAGGCGGCCTTTCTTCGCGAAGCCATTCGCGTCACCGGCGCTCCGGGGATCGTGCATTTGTCAGAAATCGGGGATATCGTGGAGAAGTGGAGCGGGGGAGTCGATTGCGTGACCGCACGCGCCCTGGCTCCGCTACATCAACTCATCGGCTTTGCGGAGCCCTTGGTGAAAAGAGGCGCGAAAGCGCTGTTTCTCAAGGGTCAAGATGTAGAAGCGGAATTGACCGAATCTACTAAGTATTGGAAAATTGAGCCGAAACTTTACTCCAGCCGGACGGGCGGGCAGGGCTGGATCGTCGCAATCGATTGCATCGAGCGACACAACTGAATTCCGCTGACAACCGATGGCGATCGCGCATGGCCGTAATTGATCAAATTTATCAAGAAGATAGAGCCCCTCACCCGGATGGGCATCCGCGCATCCTGGCGCTCGCCAACCAGAAGGGCGGGGTCGGCAAGACCACGACCGCGATCAATCTCGGCACGGCGCTGGCGGCCATCGGCGAGCGCGTGCTGATCGTCGATCTCGATCCGCAGGGCAACGCCTCGACCGGACTCGGCATCGACCGCGGCAGCCGCAACTGCTCGACTTACGATGTGCTGATCGGCGAGGCCTCGCTGCGCGACGCCGTGGTGGCGACCGCCGTGCCGCGGCTGCACATCGCGTCCTCGACGATGGACCTGTCGGGTCTGGAGCTCGAGCTCGGCAACAGCGCCAACCGCGCGTTCCGTCTGCGCGATGCGATCGCCGGCCTGAACAACAATGTCTCGCCGGAGAACGACTACACCTATGTGCTGGTCGACTGTCCACCGTCGCTGAACCTGCTGACCGTCAACGCCATGGCGGCGTCGGACGCGATCCTGGTGCCGCTGCAATGTGAGTTCTTCGCGCTCGAAGGTCTGTCGCAATTGCTGCAGACCGTGGAGCAGGTGCGCTCGACCTTGAATCCGAACCTGTCGATCCACGGCATCGTGCTGACCATGTTCGACTCGCGCAACAACCTGTCCAATCAGGTCGTCGCCGATGTGCGTCAGTTCATGGGATCGAAGGTCTACAACACGATGATCCCGCGCAACGTCCGCATCTCGGAAGCGCCGTCCTATGGCAAGCCGGTGCTGGTCTATGACCTCAAATGCGTCGGCAGCGAAGCCTATCTGAAGCTCGCGACCGAGGTCATCCAGCGCGAGCGCGATCTGCGCGCCAACTGATCAATGCCTTTGCTCCGGGTGACCTTGCGTCATCCGGGCTCTATTCGAGGATGACGGCGGATCCCGGTCGCGGGGTTCGCGATCCCTTTTTATTGTGCCGACGCGTAGCTCGGCAGCAGGACGCGAGCGGAGCTTGACGTGAATCCAAAGGAGAAGGCGATGGCGGACGAGTCGCGATCGCGGTTGGGCCGGGGTCTTGCAAGTTTGATCGGTGACGTCGGCCGCGAGGCGGGCGCGCCGCCGGAACGGCCGCGCAATCAGCGCAAGGTGCCGATCGAGTTTCTCAAGCCGAACCCGCGCAATCCGCGCAAGACGTTTTCCGACAGCGAGCTCGCCGAGCTCTCGGCCTCGATCAAGCAGCATGGCGTGATCCAGCCGATCGTGGTGCGTCCGATCAAGGGCCAGCAGGATCGCTACGAGATCATCGCCGGCGAACGGCGCTGGCGGGCGTCGCAGGCCGCGGGTCTGCACGAGGTGCCGATCGTTCCCGTCGATGTCAGCGACAGCGATGCGCTGGAGCTCGCGATCATCGAGAATGTGCAGCGCGAGGATCTGAACCCGATGGAGGAGGCGCAGGGCTATCACGCGCTCGCCAACGAGTTCAAACGCAACCAGGAAGAGATTGCCAAGATTGTCGGCAAGAGCCGCAGCCACGTCGCCAACATGATGCGGCTGACCAAGCTGCCGGCCGAGGTGCAGGGCTTCATTGCCACCGGCGAGATTTCGGCCGGCCATGCGCGCGCGCTGATCAACTTGCCGGATCCGCTGACCGCCGCGAAGAAGATCATCGCCGAAGGGTTGAACGTTCGTCAGACCGAGGCACTCGCGCATGACGAGGGTGTGCCCGAGCGCAAGCCGCAGAAGCCGCGCAGCTCCGGCGGCGGCGCAGCGCCGGAGAAGAAGGATGCCGACACGCTGGCGTTGGAGAAGCGCGTCGGTGATGCACTCGGTCTCACGGTGTCGATCAGCCACCGCGATCCCGGCGGCACGGTGCAGATCACCTATCGCAGCCTCGAGCAGCTCGATGAGGTGATGCGGAGGTTGGAGCAGGGTTAGAGCATGATCCGGAAAAGTGGAAACCGGTTTCCCGAAAAGATCTTGCTCAAATAAAGAAGAAAGATCATGAGGCGTTTCCGTGGAAACGCCTGATGATTGAGGTGTGAGGTCCCCGAGGATGCTACTCGTGTCGGCCCGCCCGCGCCTGCGACATCCCTGTGAGTATGTTGCTCTGCTCTCACCTTTCGTCATGGGCGGGCTTGACGCAGTTCTACTTTGACGGAGCTACGCATCCGACGACGCGAACGATCGCGCTTGCCCAAGGCGCTTCCGCGCTCTCCTTGGTCATTCCGGTCTCGCCGCGCTGGCGGGCGTCGCCGCGGAATGACGCTGGAGGTTGGCGCTCCGCCTTGTGCCTCAATGCGATGTCGATGTGAGATCAGCCGGCATCCTGATGAGGACCGATCAGCCCTTCCGCCGCGCATTCACCGCGATCGACAACAACGTCCGCTGCGCGATGGCCGCGGCCAGTCCCGTCTGCTTGCGCATGTCGAGTGCGGCGGTGGCCAGCTGGTCGATGATCGGCAGCAGCCGGGCAGGGGAGAAGTTGCGCAGCGCCATCTCGGCGCTCGGCTTGCGTGAGAAATGCAGTCGCGGAAAACCACCCTCCAGGATGCTCGATACCGGCGTCCCCGAGGCGACGGCGAGCGCTGATTTGTGCAGCCATGCGGCGTGCCGTTGCGCCGCCGAGATGATGACGCCGGGATAGGTGCCGGCGATCATCGCCTTGCCGAACTCGGTTTCGACGACATCCGGCTTGCCGCCGAACGCGCCGTCGACGATCGGGTCGAGCTTCATCTCCGAGGCATCGGCGACGACAGCCATGACATGATCGAGCGTCACCTCGCCCTCGCCATGGGCGAACAAGGTCAGCTTGCGCAACTCGTTGCGCGAGGCCTGACGGTCGCCGCCGAGCAGCGCCATCAACGAGGCCCTGGCATCCGGCGCGATGCGCAAAGCGGCGACGCGGAGCTCCTCGTCGATCAGCCGGGCCAGATCGCGCTCGGTGTCCGGATAGCAGCCGATCGCCGCCGCTGTCGTCGCCTTTTCGCAGATCTTGCGCAGCGGTGAATCCGGTCTGATATCGCCGGCCTCGATCACGATGCGGCAGTCCCGCACGGTCATCTGGCTGAGCGTTTCGACCCCGGACGCAAAATTGCGCGATCCCGCGCGCACCCGGATGGCGCGGCGGCCGCCGAACAGCGGCACCGTCATGGCCTCGTCGACGAGCCTTGAGGGCTCGGCGGCGAGTTCGTCGCCATCGAGTTTCACGACGGAAAACGGATCGTCCGGATTGTCGACGGCTGACGCCATCAGCGCGTCGGCGCGCTCGCGGACCAGCCCGGTATCCGGGCCGTACAGCAGAATCAGCGGCCGCGCGGGATCGGGTCGGCCCAGGAAGGCGTCGATGTCTTTTCCGCGCAGCGCAACCACGGCGGTGTCAGCCGTGCCTCAGGTGCCCGCGGTGAAATAGGCCGCGAGCCTGGTCTTGATGTTTTCGGCGATCTGCTCGGCGGCGCGGTCCTCGGCGTCGCGGAACGCGCGCTGGCGCGAGAAGCGCTGATACGATCCGGGAATGTCGTAGGAGGTGCGGGCGAAGGTGGTCCCGGTCATGACCGACTTGTTGGTGGCGAGCTCGACCAGATTGTACTGGGCGTCGATGCCGACATTCTCGGTGGTCGGCAGGCCCGTGGTCTGCGACACGATCAGGGACGACCGGCTGGTCTGGAACTTCAGCACCAATTTGTGCGTCGGCGCCGTGCCGGTCGCGGTGCCGTAGAGCTTGAAGGCGAGTGCATTGCGGATGCCGACGCCGATGCGGGCCTCCGGCGACGCGTTCGGCTTGTCGACCGGCGGCAGCTCGATGCCGGCCAGCTTGTCGCGCAGTCCGGGCGTGCCGTCGGCATGCTCGGCATACATCGGCTGGAAGCAGCCGGCCGTCAGGCCAGCCAAAGCGGCCACGGCGACCAGGCGCGCAGCGATCCGAAACCTAGCCGACGACATTCACGATCCTCTTGGGAACAATGATCACCTTGCGGACGGGCTTGCCATCCAGCGCCAATTTTACTGCATCAAGGGCCAAAACGGCAGACTCAATTTCCGGATTCTGCGCGTTGCTGGCGACTGTGACTTCTCCGCGCTTCTTGCCGTTGACCTGCACGACCAGGGTCACGCTGTCCTCAACCAGCAAATCTCGTTCGATTTGCGGCCAGGAGGCCTCCGAGATCAGCCCGCCCTGGCCCAGCACCTGCCAGCATTCCTCAGCCAGATGCGGCATCATCGGCGAGAACAGCTGCACCAGGATCCGGGCCGCCTCGCGGATCGCCCAGGCCAGGTCGGGCGCCGGCTTGGCCGGCCGCGCCAGCACCTCGGCCAGCGCATTGGCGAATTCGCGGATATGCGCCAGGCAGACGTTGAAATGCAGCCGCTCGATGCCGCCGGTCACCTTGTCGAGCGCGCCATGCGCGGCCTTGCGCAGCGCCAGCGCGTCCGGGCCGAACGTGGCCGGGCGGGAGGAGGGCGCCTCCTGGCCTGCTGCGACCGATTCGTTGACCAGCCGCCAGAGACGCTGGACGAAGCGTGCCGCGCCCTGGACCCGCTCGTCGCTCCAGATCACGTCGCGGTCCGGCGGCGAGTCCGACAGCATGAACCAGCGGGCGACGTCGGCGCCGTAGCTCTCGATGATGTCGTCGGGATCGACCGTGTTCTTTTTCGACTTCGACATCTTCTCGATCGGGCCGATCGTGATGTCCTCGCCGGTCGCGGTCAGCACCGCGCGGCGGCCATTGCCGCCGACCTCGATCTTGACCTCGGCCGGATTGACGTAGGTGCCGTCGGCCTTCTGATAGGTCTCATGCACCACCATGCCCTGCGTGAACATGCCGGCGAACGGCTCGTCCATCGCGACGTGCCCGGTCGCCTTCATCGCGCGGGTGAAGAAGCGGCTGTAGAGCAGATGCAGGATCGCGTGCTCGACGCCGCCGATATACTGGTCGACCGGCATCATCCGGTTGGCGACATCGGGTGTGGTCGGCGCGGTCTCGTTCCACGGATCGGTGAAGCGGGCGAAGTACCAGGACGAATCGACGAAGGTGTCCATGGTGTCGGTTTCGCGGGTCGCCTTGCCCCCGCATTTCGGGCAGGTGACGTGCTTCCAGGTCGGATGGTGGTCGAGCGCGTTGCCCGGCTTGTCGAAGGTGACGTCGTCCGGCAGCACCACGGGCAGGTCCTTAGCCGGCACCGGCACGACATCGCATGTCGGGCAATGGATCACCGGGATCGGGCAGCCCCAATAACGCTGCCGCGAGATGCCCCAGTCGCGCAGGCGGAAATTGACCTGGCGCTCGCCGACCGCCGCGCCGCCGCGCTGCTCGGCCTCGAGCCGCTTGGCGACCTCGTCCTTGGCCTGCGCGATGGTCATGCCGTCGAGGAAGCGCGAATTGATCAGGCGCCCGTCGCCGTCGAAGGCGGTGTCGGTGATCACGAACGACGCCGGGTCCTGCCCCTCCGGGCAGACCACCGGCGTGTTGCCGAGACCGTATTTGTTGACGAAGTCGAGGTCGCGCTGGTCATGCGCCGGACAGCCGAAGATGGCGCCGGTGCCGTACTCCATCAGTACGAAATTGGCGACATAGACCGGCAGGGTCCAGCTCGGGTCGAACGGATGCACCGCGCGGATGCCGGTATCGAAGCCCTGCTTCTCCGCGGTGTCGATTGCCTCCTGGGCGGTGCCGATGCGCTTGATCTCGGCGATGAACGCGGCGAGTTCCGGGTTCTTGGCCGCGGCCGCCTGCGCCAGCGGATGGTCGGCCGAGATCGCCATGAACTTGGCGCCGAACAGCGTGTCCGGTCGCGTCGTGAAGATCTTCAGCTCGGTCTCGCCCGCCGGTGTGGTCTGCGGATCCAGCGCGAAGCGGATCAGCAGGCCCTCGGAGCGGCCGATCCAGTTGCGCTGCATCAGCCGCACCTTGTCGGGCCAGCGGTCCAGTCCGTCCAGCGCGTCCAGCAGCTCCTGCGAGTACTTCGTGATCTTGAACACCCACTGGTTCATCTCACGCTGTTCGACCACCGCACCGGAGCGCCAGCCGCGGCCGTCGATGACCTGCTCGTTGGCGAGCACGGTCATGTCGACCGGATCCCAGTTCACCTTGCGCTGCTCGCGCTCCACCAGCCCCGCCTGCATGAAGTCGAGGAACATCTTCTGCTGGTGCTTGTAGTAGGACGGGTCGCAGGTCGCGAACTCGCGGGCCCAGTCGAGCGACAGGCCGATCGAGCGCAGCTGCTTCTTCATTGCCGCGATATTGTCGTAGGTCCATGCTTTCGGCGCGACCTTGCGCTCGATCGCGGCGTTCTCGGCCGGCAGGCCGAACGCGTCCCAGCCCATCGGGTGCAGTACGTTGAAACCCTTGGCGCGCATGAAGCGCGCCAGCACGTCGCCCAGCGTATAATTACGGACATGGCCGATATGGATGCGCCCCGATGGATAGGGAAACATCTCGAGTACGTAGTATTTCGGACGCGGATCGTCGTTCTTGGTGGCGAAGATCGCCTTCTCGTCCCACTGGCGCTGCCAGCGCGGCTCGGCTTCACGGGCGTTGTAGCGTTCGGATGTCATGGAATCGCTTGTAATTTTCGAGGATTCGCGTCGTTTCAAGACGGCGGACTAGGCCACAAAAGCGGCACGCGGGTCAATGGGGCGGGAGATGATGATACCATTTCGAGCATCAACTAAGCGACGGTAATTGCGCGTTTTTTAGCGGCTCCGTCAGGGGTGTCGAAGGTTCGATTGAGGCACGGTTAAGACTTGAATGGGAGACTGAGTGCATAATCAAGATCCCCAGCCAGCATCTTGGAACACTCCGCATCGTGTCCGGCGCTACGTTCGACGAGCTTGACTTCGAGTACGCGACGACGGTCGCGGACAAGGCCATGCGTTCCATGGCTCAGCAGCGCGTGCCCCCCACGCCTAACAACTTCCATTTGTGGTTCAAGTACTCGCTGGGATCGGCGTCGGACCTGAAGCGTGCCGTCGACATTCTTGTCAGCAACAAGCGGAAGTTCGACAAGACCACAAACCAGGCGCTGTTCGACACCTATATCGGCCAGCAGGGAACGGAAGCGGCTGTCGTCCATAAGGTCTCGCAACAGCTGCATGGCGTGATGGATTCCGCCGAGAGCTATCTGACCGCCGCCATCGCCGACAACCGCACGCATATGGCGGCGATCGACGGCGTCGCCGAGCGCAGCGAGCAGGGTGTCGATCCGAAGATCCTGATCGAGAATCTCGTCAGCGAACTCGCCCAGGCCACCGCGCGGGCGGCCAAGCTCGAAGCGAGCTTCGCCGAGAAGTCGCGCGAGCTCGACACGATCAGAGACTCGCTCAACAAATCGGAGCAGCGCGCGCGCACCGATACGCTGACTGGTCTGCCAAATCGCCGCGCGCTCGAGGAATTCTTCCGTCACGCCCAGATCGAGTCGATGGAGAGGGACGAGCCGCTCAGCATCCTGCTGATCGACGTCGATCACTTCAAGAAGTTCAATGACAATTACGGTCACGGTGTCGGTGATCAGGTGCTGCGCCTGGTGGCCAAGGCACTCCGCGAGCGGGTCCGCGACCAGGATCTTCCGGCACGCTATGGTGGCGAGGAGCTGATCGCAGTGCTGCCGCAGACCGATCTCGAAGGCTGCCATGCCATTGCGGAACGGATCCGGCGCACGATCGCGGATTGTCAGTTCACCCGGCGTTCAACCGGCGAGGTGCTGCCCCAGATCACCGTGTCGATCGGCGTGGGCCAGTTTCAGTTCGGCGAATCGATGGCCGATCTGATCGACCGCTGCGACCGCGCCCTCTATCTCGCCAAGAAGCTCGGCCGCAACCGCGTCATCACCGAGCTCGAGCTCGACCGCAAGCTCGCGGTCGGCTGACCATCTTGCGCTGCTTATCCCGCGCGCGCCACGCCGGTTGTTTCGCGAGCAGAGTCCACCAGCCCGTGCGCAATGACGGTGTTGCGGCCGTGGTGCTTTGCGGCATAGAGCGCGGCGTCGGCGGCTTCGATCAGGTCGGTCGTCGCGAGCGCGTCGTTGGGCCGCGCAGAGGCCACGCCCACGCTGACGGTGACGCAGCGATACGCCGAAGTCGCATGCGGCAGGTTCAGCTCGAGCACCGCATAACGGATCTGCTCGCCGATCTCGAAAGCCTGCCGCGCATCGATTCCGGGAATCAAGAGACAGAACTCCTCGCCGCCATAGCGTCCGGCAAAGGCGTCGGTGGCTTGCGCGATCTGCGCCAAGGTCTCGCCAAGCCGGGACAGGCAGGCATCGCCTTCCGGATGGCCATAGGTGTCGTTGTAGAGCTTGAAGTGATCGACATCGATCATCAGCAGCGAGAGCTCGGCGCCGGTCTGCAGGGCGCGTGCCCATTCGACGTCGATATGGTTCTGGAAGCCGCGCCGGTTGGCCAGTCCGGACAGCATGTCGATCGAAGCCATCACGGTGAGCCGGTCATTGGCGGCAATGAGCTCGCGCTCGCGCTGGCCGAGTTTGGCGGCCATGGCATTGAACGACTTCGCCAGCGGCACGAATTCCGAGGGCAGGTTCTTGGTGGCGACACGCGCCGACCATTGGCCGAGCCCGAAGCGCTTCGCGGTCGCCGCGAGCATGTTGACGGGCTTGACGATCAGCTTCTCCGCCGCGATCAGCGCGCCGAGCAGCACGATCAGGCAAACCAGCCCGGCCTGCAGATAGGCGTTGCGGATGTCCCGGTCGATCGCGGCGGTGACGCGGGTTTCATCGATGCTGACGATCAGGCGCGAGCCGGTGTCGGCGATGCGCGTGAAATTGATCGCGCGTTTTGATCCGTCGGCGGCCGTGAACGAGACGGTGTCTGAAGGCTTGTCGGAACTCATCGCGGTCTCGGCCACCGCCGACAGCAGGGGCACGCTGTCGAGCGGCCGTCCGATCAGCTCGGTGCGATCGGTCGGGGCGGCCAGCACGGTTCCCTCGCTGTCGATCAGCACCGCCGTGATTCCCGGACGGCCGCCAAGATTGCTCATGATCTTGGACATCCATTCCAGATTGACACTCGCCAGCATGACGGCGTCTGGCTCCCCGGTGATCGCTGCGACCGGATAGGCGGCCATGACGATCGGCATGTGCGTCGGTTTCGACAGCAGATAGTCGCTGAACACGAAGTCGCGGGTCTCCTGCGCACCGCGGAAATAAGGCCGCTCGCTGAAGTCGAGACCGACATATTGATTATTGGTGGAGCATTGGATGCGTCCGTCCCGTCCGGCGATCATCAGGGTGCGGATCCAGGGCAGCGTTGTCGGCAGGCTGGCGCGCAGCATATCGCAGCTGCGGCTGACGCCGGACGCCGACGCGCGGACATAGGCGGTGGATTTCAGCACCGTTTCGACCGACATGATGACCTCGCGCTGCATGTCGGCGCTTTGTCGGGCGATATTGAAGAACTCTTCGGAAGCGAGCGCAATCTGTCGCGTGCGGGCGGTTTCGAGCGACCGCGCGCGTTCCAGCATCAACGGCGCAACCAGGATCACGGCCAGCAGCGCCAGCCGTGCCCGAATCCCCAACAGCCGGTTCAGCTTCACTCTATTGCGATTGAAGCGGATGCTTGGCATTTTTTCCCCCTGCCCCCGATCGCGCAAGGTAGGGAGAAGGGTTCAAGAAGCCTTTCCCGAACTCCGTAAAATTGCAGCCAAACCCGTAAATCTACCGACGGACACCCTCGTGCCAGATGCCCCGACCAGCTTCACCTCGTCTTCACCATCCGCGCTCACTGCCGTCGAGCAGGAGATCCTGCGGGCGTGCCGCGACGCCAAACGCGAGCGAGCCTCAGTCACCTTGATCGCCGTGTCCAAGACGTTTGCGGCGGATGCGATCGAGCCGGTCATCGCGGCCGGCCAGCGCGTGTTCGGCGAGAACCGGGTCCAGGAAGCCAAAGGAAAATGGCCGGCGCTGATGGCGGCGCATCCGGGGCTGTCGCTGCATCTGATCGGGCCGTTGCAGTCCAACAAGGCCAAGGAGGCGGTGGCGCTGTTTGACGCCATTCATTCGGTGGATCGTCCGAGCCTGTGCGCCGCGCTCGCCAAGGAAATTGCGGCGCAGAACAGGCATCCGCAGCTGTTCGTTCAGATCAACACCGGCGAGGAGCCGCAAAAAGCCGGCATCGCGCCCGGTGAAGCCGACGCGTTCGTGGCGGCCTGCCGCAAGGATTATGGGTTGGAGATTTCCGGCCTGATGTGCATTCCGCCGGTCGACGAGGCACCGGGTCCGCATTTCGCGCTGACCGCCAAGATCGCGGCGCGCAACGGCCTTGCGAATCTGTCGATGGGCATGAGCGCCGATTTCGCCACGGCCATTCAGTTCGGCGCCACGCATGTGCGCGTCGGCTCGGCGATCTTCGGCCATCGCTGACGGGCCACGCAGCGGCTGAGGCCACCGCGCGCGAGAATGAGCGTCGTTAGGCGAAGCGCACCGAGACCCGTCCGATGTCCCCGAAATCGACGTCCATCCTGTCGCCACTGCCGATCGGCAGTGGCGGATGGCAGGTGCCGGTCGTGACCACCTGCCCTGCCCGTAACGTCAGTCCCAGCGCCCGGAGTTCGTTGACCAGCCACGCCAGCGCCACGCGGGGATCGCCGAGCACGTTGCGACCGTGGCCGATGAAGTCCCGGCCGCTGAGCGTAATCCGGGGGCGTTCCTCGACCAGATCACGGCTGCGCCAATCCGCAGTCGCCGGAGCGCCCAGCACAAACAGATGGGCGCAGGCATTGTCGGCGATCAGCTGCGCCTCGCCGGCCGTGACGAAATCGGCGAACCGCGAATCAGGGATCTCGATGGCTGGATGCAGCGTCGCCACGGCGGCGAGCACCTCGGCGACGTCGTAGGGCGTGGTCCGCGGCGACAGGTCGTTGGCCATGCGAAAGGCGAATTCCGGCTCCGCGACCCGCATCGCATTGCCGTCCATCGATGCCGTGCCGTCATCGGGCAGCACGGTCTCGGCGAGAATCCGGCCCGCCAGCGGTCCGGCCACGTTGATGTGGCGCTGCCCGGCTTCGCTGGTCGCCGCGATCTTCCAGCCGAACAAGGGCGCGCTGGATTGCGACTCGATCTCGGCCTGGATGGCGTAGCCTTCGGCGCGGTTGCGTGGCTGCAGATCTGGGGGCAATGCCGCGACCTTGCTGCCCTTGCGCCAATGCTCACGCAGGATCCGCGAGGCCGATACGGCCTGGCTCGGCGTGAGCATGGTGTCCTCCCTCAGAATCTTGTCATTCGATGATGATCCTGGTGCGCGGGCCGATGCTTTGCAACAGCCGCAACATTGCCGACCGGGTCATGGCCACGCAGCCGGCGGTGGGGCCGAAATTCGGCCGCGCTAAATGCAGGAACACAGCGCTGCCGCGTCCGGCGATCCGGGGCCGCGTGTTGTGGTCGATCTCAATGATGAAGTCATAGAGATGGTCGCTGCGCGCCAGCCGGTCCCCCGGCTGATCGCCGCGCAGCCGAAACGGCCGGTTGTAGCGGCGATCGGCCGGATCCTCGCACCAGGCGTCCTCGGGGCCGATCGGACGGACGGGGAGCCGGGTCTGCGGCCGCCGGTGGCGGTCGGCCCGCCACCACAGCCGGTGTGGCCGGAAGCGGCCGCGCGGCGTGCCGCCGTCGCCCTCGCGCTTATTGGCCAGGATGCCGCCGCGGCCCAGGGCAACGGGGATGATCAGTCCCTCCATGATCAGCCAGCCGCGCCGCCGATTCCCGGCGGCGGCCCGGACCCGGATCGTGGTAGTTGGCATACCAGATGATCCCTTTGCGTCATGATATGAAACAACGCGCCTTTTCATTGCCATGCATTGCCCGTCAATTGCCTTAATGTCGGCAAATGGTCCCGCGCGGGGTCACACAGGACATTCACCTCATTCCCTTCCCAAATCTGGAGTACAGTGTCGGGCGCTTGTGAATCGGTAACAGCCCCCTACTTCAAGACGAAACAGGGCTGATGAGCCTGTTTTGCCCACCGTCGAAGGCGCCCATCATTCGATCCCCGCCGGCGCCAGCAAGAGGATTTGTACCAATGGCCAATGCCCGCAAGATCCTGATCGTTGATGACGACACCGATCTGCGCGACACACTGATGGAGCAGCTGTCGCTGCATGACGAGTTCGAGGCTCAGGCGGTCGATACCGGCGCCAAGGGCGCCAGCGCGGCGAAGGCCAATTCCCCCGATCTGGTCCTGATGGATGTCGGGCTGCCCGACACCGACGGTCGCGAGGTGGTGCGCAGCCTGCGCAAGGGCGGTTTCAAGGCCCCGATCATCATGCTGACCGGGCACGACACTGATTCGGATACGATCCTGGGCCTGGAATCCGGCGCCAATGACTATGTCGCCAAGCCGTTCCGCTTCGCCGTGCTGCTGGCGCGCATCCGCGCCCAGCTGCGCCAGCACGAGGCCAGCGAGGATGCGGTGTTTTCGGTCGGTCCGTACAGCTTCCGCCCCGGCTCGAAGATGCTGACCGGCGCGAACGCCCGCAAGGTCAGGCTCACGGAAAAGGAAACGGCCATCCTGCGGTTCCTTTACCGTGCCGGCCAGCAGCCGGTGTCGCGCGAGACGCTGCTGCAGGAGGTGTGGGGCTACAATTCCGGCGTCACCACCCACACGCTGGAAACGCATATTTACCGTTTGCGGCAGAAGATCGAGAAAGATGCCGCAAATCCAGAGATTCTGGTCACGGAGGCCGGTGGCTACAAGCTGGTGCCGTGATACGTTCGGGGATGGCGGTCCGCCGTCTATGATATTGGATTAATTCTGCCTTCCCCGGGCTCTCGATGTCGATCGAAGATGATATTGCGCTGTTGGAGCGCGTCCCGACGCTGCGGCTGTTGGGACGCGAATCCCTGCGCATGCTTGCGATCGGGTCCGAACCGCGCAACATCCAGAGCGGCGAGGCGCTGTTCCGCGAGGGCGACACGGCTGATTGCGGCTATGTGGTGCAGCGCGGCTCGCTGCGCGTCAGCGACCAGGTCGGAGCCGAGGTTGTCGCGACGCCGGGCATGCTGATCGGCGAGCTGGCGCTGCTGGTGGAGATGCGACGCCCTGCGACCGCGACGGCCCTGGAATATGCGTCGGTGGTTCGGCTTTCGCGCAGCCTGTTCCAGCGCGTGTTGGAAAGCGATGCCGTCGCGGCACGGCGGCTGCGCGAGGAGTTCGCCAATCGGGCGACACGGCTGGCCGGCGACATCCTGAAGGCCGGCGCCAAGCTGATGTCGTGACCTCTGGACCATGAGGCGTTTCCACGGAAACGCATCATGATCATTCCGCGTTGTTGACCAGGGTCTTTTCGGAAAATGCGGTCTCCACTTGTCCGGATCATGCCCGAATTACACGTCGAGCGTCACCGTCACCGGGACATGATCTGACGGACGCTCCCAGCTGCGGGCGTCGCGCAGGATGCTGAAATCGGTGACATTGTCCTTCAGCGCGCGCGACACCCAGATGTGGTCGAGCCGCCGGCCGCGATTCCCGACGGTCCAGTCGGCGGCGCGATAGCTCCACCAAGTGTAGACCTTCTCCGACATCGGGATCCGCTCGCGGGCGACATCGACCCATGCGCCGTGGCTCTGCGCCGCCAGCAGCTTCTCGCATTCGATCGGCGTGTGCGACACCACCTTCAGAAGCTGCTTATGCGACCAGACGTCGTGCTCGTGAGGCGCGACATTGAGGTCGCCGACCAGGATGTGGCGGTCGTCGCCGCGCGGGTGCAACGGCTCGCACGCTTTCATCTCGTCGAGGAATTGCAGCTTGTGCTCGAATTTCGGATTGAGCGCGGGGTCGGGAATGTCGCCGCCGGCAGGCACGTAGAAATTATGCAGCACCAGCGGCCGGGCCAGCTGCGCCTTCTCGCCGAAGGCCACCGAAATATGCCGGGAATCCACCTTGTCGCAGAACGTCCTGACGTCGGTGCTGTCGAACGGCCATTTCGAAATCACGGCGACGCCGTGATAGCCCTTCTGGCCGTTCAGCGCGATATGCTCATAGCCGAGCCGCTTGAATCGCTTCAGCGGAAAGGCGTCGTCGATGCACTTGGTCTCCTGCAGGCACAGCACATCGGGCCTGACCTGCTTGATGAGCTTGGCGACGAGGTCGATGCGCAGGCGCACCGAATTGATGTTCCAGGTGGTCAGGACGAGACGCATGAGACGTGCGTCATACCATGGATTGCGCGCTCGTCAGCGCTCTGGGCGCGGACCACCAGCCCCGGAGCGGGCCGCACCGGCGTTTTGATCGGCCTTATCCCCAGCTATCGGCGCGCCGAACGTGAACGTCGGCGCACTCAACGCCGCTTGGCCTCGATCACGTCCCAGACGCGGGCGGCGATGTCGGGCCCGCCCAGACGCGAGATGGCGCGGATGCCGGTCGGCGAGGTCACGTTGATCTCGGTGAGATTGCCGTCGATCACGTCGATGCCGACCAGCAACAGGCCGCGGGCGCGCAATTCCGGTCCCAGAGTATCGCAGATCTCGCGTTCGCGCGGGCTGAGCTCGGTGGCCTGCGCGGCGCCGCCGCGAACCATGTTGGAGCGCAGATCGTCGGCCGCCGGGACCCGGTTGACGGCGCCGGCGAACTCGCCGTCGACCAGGATGATGCGCTTGTCGCCATGCTTCACCTCGGGAAGGAAGCGCTGGATCACCCAGGGTTCCTTGAAGGTCACCGAGAACATGTCGAACAGCGAGCCGAAATTCATGTCCTGCGGCATGACCCGGAACACGGCCGCCCCGCCATGGCCGTGAAGCGGCTTCATCACCACGGCGCCGTGCTGAGCGCGGAAGGCGTTGATCTCGTCGAGATCGCGCGAGATCAGCGTCGGCGGCATCAACTGCGGGAAGTTCATCACGAACAGTTTCTCCGGCGCGTTGCGGACGCTCGCGGGATCGTTGACCACCAGCGTTTTCGGATGGATCCGCTCCAGGAAATGCGTCGACGTGATGTAGGCGAGATCGAACGGCGGATCCTGTCGCAATAGCACGACATCGAAGGAGGCCAAGGCGGTCGGTTTCGGCTCGCCCAGCGTGAAATGATCGCCGATTTCATCGCGCACGGCCAAGGCCTGCACCGGCGCGTACAGCTCCTCGCCGCGCAGCGAGAGCTTGTCGGGCGTGTAGTAGGAGAGGCCATGGCCCCGCCGCTGCGCCTCCAGCAGCAGCGCAAAGGTCGAATCGCCGCGGATATTGATGCGCGCGATCGGGTCCATCTGGACGGCGACATTCAGTTTCATGGGCAGGTCCCTGCTCGCTGCAGTAAGGTCATGTCAGGTGCTCGCGTCGAATGCCGCTATCAGATGGCGCGGCAGGCTGCGCGGCGCAACGAGAATTGCGTCGAACCGCAGCTCGAATTCGGCATGTTCGGGATGCGTCATCAGCCAAGCCTGCGCGGCATCGATGATGCGCTGCTGCTGACGCGGCGTCACCGCATAGGCGGCATCGTCGAGCGAGGCACGGGCCTTGACCTCCACGAAGGCGACGAGGTCGCGCTTGCGCGCGATGATGTCGATCTCGCCATGCGGCGTGCGGAAGCGCTTGGCGAGAATCCGATAGCCCTTGGCGATCAGAAGCGCGGCGGCGCGTGCTTCCGCCGAAAGCCCGGTGCGAAATGCGGCGACACGCTCAGGCGCGGCTGGCTTGGAAGGCTTGGCCGTGCTGGTGTGCTCAGCCTTCGCCATCGGCCTCTCCCGCCCGCTTGGTCTTGGCGAGCTCGAGGGCGCGCGCATAGACCTCGCGCCGCGGACGGCCTGAGAGTTCGACGGCGTGCATGACAGCGTCCTTGACGCTCGACCGTTGCAGCAGATCCGCGAGCAGCGCGTCGAGCTGATCCGTCGTCAGCACCTCGGCATCGCGCGCCGGCGGTCCGATCACCAGCACGAACTCGCCGCGCGTTTCCAGCTCATTGGCCTGCGCTGCCAGATCGCTGATCGCGCCCCGCAGGACCTCCTCGTGGAGCTTTGTCAGCTCGCGGCAGATCGCGGCCTGTCGTCCGGGCAGGCCGTCTGCGAGATCCGCCAGACACTCCTGCACGCGGTTGCCGGACTCGAACATCACCAGCGTCGCCTCGACGCGCGCCAGCTCGGACAGCCGCGCGCGTCGCGCCTGCTGCTTGGCCGGCAGGAAGCCTTCGAAAAAGAAGCGATCGGTCGGCAGCGCCGCCACGCTCAAGGCGGCCAGCACCGCCGAGGGGCCGGGCAGTGCGGTCACGGCATGACCGGCCCCGCACGCTTCGCGCACCAGCTTGTAGCCGGGATCCGAAATCAACGGCGTGCCGGCATCGGACACGAGCGCGATGGCGGCACCTTCGGCCAGGCGCTGCAGGATCCTTGGCCGCACGGCTTCGGCATTGTGCTCGTGATAGGCGGCGAGTTCCGATGACAGGCCGTAGCGTTCGGTCAGCCGTCGCGTAATCCGCGTGTCCTCGCACAAGATGACGTCGACACCGGCCAGCGTCTCCAGCGCCCGGAGCGTGATGTCGGCGAGATTGCCGATCGGCGTCGCCACGAGATAAAGTCCCGGTCGCGCCTTCGGGGCAGTCACGCGGTGTCCGGCCACCATATAGCCCCGCGTGGTGGCAGATGTGGTGGAAGAATTGCCGGGGTTCGGCGACATGTTCGAGGTTGCGTGCGCGCCCATCGGGGTAATTTAAATGGCCCGGCCGGGGAAAGCCACCGCGGAACGGGCGTCCGGCCGATCGACCTTCCGATCCAGACGGGGGCGTCCCGTTCATCGGAGCTTCAAGTTCGGACCGGCAAGTTCGAAACGGTCAAGGAAGCGGCAGCGTGCGAGCGGGGGATATGCCGTGCAAAACGTCGAATTGATCGGCTGTGTGGCCCTGACAGCCTTTTGTTTTGCTTAACTATTCATCGACAATATGACTGAATCAGTGCGACCCGACGGGCGTGCGATAAAGGAACTTCTGGCCGTCTCGGCCGAACGAAGAGATGCCATGGTGGGCCCGCGTCATCCCAAGTCTCACGGTCCCAGGTCTTTCGGCCTCAAGTCTCACGGCCCGGACTCGCATGGGGTTGCCCGACGAACGGCGCTGGGCCTGATCGTCGGCGCGCCGCTGTTGTCGGCCTGCTCGGGCGTGCAGCAGGGCATGAGCATCCCCAACCCGTTCGAGCAACCGACCGGCCCCTCCGGGCCACCGCTACAACCGGCGGTAGCCGGAAACGGCCAAGTCAAGGTCGGGCTGCTGCTGCCCTTGTCGGCCTCGGGCAATGCGGGCATCGCGGCGCAGTCGATGAAGAACGCCGCCGAGATGGCGCTGGCCGAGTTCCAGAACCCCAATATCCAGCTGTTGATCAAGGATGACGCCGGCAGTCCGCAAGGCGCGCAACAGGGCGCACAGCAGGCCTGCGACGAGGGCGCCGAGATCATTCTCGGTCCGCTGTTCGCCGGCTCGGTGCCAGCGACCGCCCAGGTCGCGCGCACGCGCAACATCTCGGTGATCGCCTTTTCCACCGATTCGAGCGTCGCCGGTCGTGGCGTGTACCTGCTGAGCTTCCTGCCGGAGTCCGACGCGATCCGTATCGTGGATTATTCGGCGAGTGTCGGTAAGCGCTCCTTCGCGGCGCTGCTGCCCGACAACGCCTATGGCACGGTGGTCGAAGGTGCGTTCAAGACGGCGGTCAGCCGGCGCGGCGGCCGGATCGTGGCCTTCGAGAAATATAGCGGCGATCGCAACACGGCGGCGCGCACCGTGGCGCAGTCGCTCGGCGGTGCCGACGCGCTGTTGCTGGCGGACGACGGCGATTCGGTAGTTGCGACGGCGGATGCGCTGACGGCGGCGGGGGCCAATCTGCGCAACATCCAGCTGCTCGGCACCGGGCTGTGGGATAATCCGCGGGTCTACAACAGCGCCAGTCTCCAGGGCGGCCTTTACGCGGCGCCCGATCCCGCAGGCTTCCGCGCGTTTGCGGGACGCTATCGCACGCGGTTCGGCGGCGATCCCGTCCGGACAGCGACTCTGGCTTATGATGCGGTCGCCCTCGTCGCGGCGCTGGCGCGGACGCAAGGCGCGCAGCGTTTCGCGCCAGACGTGCTGACCAACGCGTCCGGCTTTGCCGGCATCGACGGGTTGTTTCGTTTCCGCAGCGACGGCACCAATGAGCGCGGGCTCGCGGTCATGCGCGTCGGCTCAGGGGGCGGGCAGGCTGTCGCCGGTGCGCCCAAGAGCTTTAACGCCACATAGCTTCAACGCCACACAAAAGCGCGCAGCGTCAGGCGGCGAGATCGGCCACGACGGCATCGAGCACCGGAAAGCCGTCCTGCGTCACCCGCAGGCGACCGTCTCCATCGACGATGATCGCGCCCTCCTCGCGCAGCAGCGCGATGCGGCGCGGGTCGAGCGGCCGTCCGGAGATCGCGGCATAGCGCTTCGGGTCGATGCCCTCGGCGAGCCGCAGCCCCATCAGCAGGAATTCGTCGGCGCGCTCCTCGCGGTTGAGCTCGTCGTCGGTCATCACGCCATGACCGTTGGATTCAACTCGCATCAACCAGGCTTCCGGCCGCTTGTCGGTCGCGATGGCGTGCCGGATGCCGTCGATATCGAGCCGGCCGTGGGCGCCGGGACCGATGCCGGCATATTCCTGGCCGCGCCAATAGACGAGATTGTGCCGGCACTCCGCGCCCGGCCGCGCATGATTGGAGATCTCATAGGCCGGCAGGCCGTGACGCGCACAGACCTCCTGCGTCACATCGTAGAGCGTGCGCGCCAGACCTTCGTCGGGGGTCTTCAGCTTGCCGGCGGCGTGCAGGCCGAAGAACGGCGTGCCCTCCTCGATCGTCAGCTGATACAGCGACAGATGCTCGGCCGCCTCGCCGATGGCGCGCGTCAATTCCTCGGTCCACATCGCCGGCGTCTGGTCAGGCCGGGCATAGATCAGGTCGAACGAATAGCGCGTGAAAGCTTGCCGCGCGATGGCCACCGCCTTCATGGCTTCTTCGGCGGTGTGCAGGCGGCCCAGCATTTTCAGCGAGGCGTCGTCCATCGCCTGAACACCGAGTGACACGCGGTTGACGCCGGCGGTGCGATAGCCGGCAAAGCGGGTCGCCTCGACGCTGGTTGGATTGGCCTCCAGCGAAACCTCGACATCCGAAGCGACGTGCCAGTGCTTGCCGATCGCATCGAGAATGGCGCCGACGGTCTGCGGCTGCATCAGCGACGGCGTGCCGCCGCCGAGAAAGATCGAGGAGACGGTACGCGCGCCGATGCGCGCGGCGGTGGTCTCGATTTCCCTGGCGAAGGCGCGGGCAAAGCGGTCCTGGTCGATGGCTGTGTGGCGGACGTGGCTGTTGAAGTCGCAATACGGACATTTCGACAGGCAGAACGGCCAGTGCACATAGACGCCGAACGCTTCGTTCTCAGCGCTGGTCAAGGCAGATCTCCGCGAGCTTCACGAAAGCGCGGGCCCGGTGCGACAGGCCGAGGCCGAGCGGCGGCAGGCCGTGCTTCTCGAGACTCGTCATCTCGCCGAAGGTGCGATCATGTCCTTCGGGCAGAAACATCGGGTCGTAGCCGAAGCCGGCGGAGCCGCGCGGCGGCCATACCAAGGTGCCGTCGACGCGCGCCTCGACCTCCTCGACATGCCCGTCCGGCCAGGCGACGCACAGCGCCGAGACGAAATGCGCGCCGCGCTTGTCCGGTCCGGTCGCACCGCGCTCCTGCAGCAGACGCTCGATCCGGGTCATCGCCGCCGTGAAATCCTTGTCCGGCCCGGCCCAGCGGGCCGAGTAGATGCCCGGCGCGCCGTCCAGCGCATGGACGACGATGCCGGAATCATCGGCAAAGGCCGGCAACTGCGCGGCGTCCGCGGCGGCCACGGCCTTGATTCGTGCATTGGCCTGGAATGTCTCGCCGGTCTCGTCCGGCTCGCCGAGGCTGAGTTCGCCGGCCGATACGGCCTCGACGCCGTAGGGGGCCAGCAGCTCGCGCATCTCGGCCAGCTTGCCGGGATTGTGGGTCGCGATGACGATGCGACCGCTGAGCTTGCGATGGCTGCTGCTCACGCGACCGCCATCTTCTGTAGATCGACCAGCCGGGCCACGCCCTTGCGCGCCAGCGCCATCAGCGCCAGGAACTCGGCCTCGGTGAATGGGGTCTTTTCCGCCGTGCCCTGCACCTCGATGATGCGGCCATCGCCGGTCATGACGAAATTGGCGTCGGTCTCGGCCTCGGAATCCTCGGCGTAGTCGAGGTCGAGCACTGGCGTGCCGTTGTAGATGCCGCAGGAGATCGCGGCGACATTGGCGCGCAAGACCTCGGTCTTCAGCATATTGCGGGTCTTCATCCATTTGATGCAGTCGGCGAGCGCGACCCAGGCCCCGGTGATCGACGCCGTGCGGGTGCCGCCATCGGCCTGCAGCACGTCGCAATCGACCGTGATTTGGCGCTCGCCGAGCGCCTCCAGGTCGATCGCCGTGCGCAGCGAGCGGCCGATCAGACGCTGGATCTCGACCGTGCGGCCGGTCTGCTTGCCTGCGGAGGCCTCCCGCCGGGTCCGTTCCAGGGTGGCGCGCGGCAGCATGCCGTATTCGGCCGTAATCCAGCCGCGGCCCTGGCCCTTCAGCCATGGCGGCAGCCGGTCCTCCAGCGTGGCGGTGACCAGCACATGGGTGTCGCCGAACTTCACCAGGCAGGAGCCCTCGGCGTATTTGACGACGCCCCGTTCCAGGCTCACGGGCCGCAATTCATCCGGTGCACGGCGGCTCGGCCGCATGATTCTCTCCGTGGCAGGGCAAAGACGGGTGTTGAATGGCCTTGTAGGAGCCGGGGCCGGCAGCGGCAAGGGCTTATCAGGGGGGATCACGCCAGGGGGCCCCTGCTCAAGACCAGCTTGCCACCGAGCCGCCGCATGGACACATTATAGGCAACTGGGGAGGAGAGTCTCTGGTGGCCCACCACGATCCGATCAACCTGATGACACCGCCGGCGGGGCTCGCGCAGCTCAATGAGCGCTCGCGCGAGATTTTTCGCCAGATCGTCGAAAGCTATCTGGCGACCGGCGAGCCGGTCGGCTCGCGCAATATCTCGCGTCTGATCGCGGTTCCGCTGTCGCCTGCGTCGGTGCGCAACGTGATGGCCGACCTGGAGCAGCTCGGCCTGATCTATGCGCCGCATACCTCTGCCGGCCGTTTGCCGACCGAGGCGGGGCTCCGCTTCTTTGTCGACGCCCTGATGCAGGTCGGCGACATGACCGAGGCGGAGCGGCAATCGATCCAGAGTCAGCTTGCGTCCGTGGGACGGGCGCAGTCAGTGGAAGCTGCCCTCGACGAGGCGCTGACGCGGCTATCGGGCCTGACCCGTGCCGCGGCCGTGGTCCTGACCGCGAAATCCAACACCCGGCTCAAGCATATCGAGTTCGTGCGGCTGGAGCCGGAGCGGGCGCTGGTGGTGCTGGTCGGCGAGGACGGCCAAGTCGAAAATCGCGTGCTGGCATTGCCGCCCGGCGTGCCATCCTCGGCGCTCACCGAGGCCTCCAACTTCCTCAATGCCCGGATCAGGGGACGCACCCTGGCGGAAGCGCGGCTCGAGCTCGAGACCGCGCTGGCGCACGATCGCGCCGAGCTCGATCAGCTGACGCAGAAAGTGATTGCGGCCGGTGTCGCGAGCTGGTCGGGCGGCGACAGCGACGATCGCCAGTTGATCGTGCGCGGCCATGCCAATCTGCTCGAGGATCTCCACGCGCTCGAAGATCTCGAACGGGTCAGGCGGCTGTTCGACGATCTCGAGACCAAGCGCGGCGTCGTCGACCTCCTGGGGCGCGCCGAGAATGCCGACGGCGTCCGCATCTTCATCGGCTCGGAGAACAAGCTGTTTTCGCTGTCGGGCTCCTCGACGATCGTGTCGCCTTATTCCGACGCCACCGGCCGCATTGTCGGTGTGCTCGGCGTGATCGGTCCGACCCGGCTGAACTATGCCCGCGTGATACCGACGGTCGATTATGCGGCGCGCCTGGTCAGCCGTCTGCTCGGTGGCTGATGCGCGATCGGTCCGGTTAACCCTGCGATCGCGTGGAGCCGCGAGCCCGCGCTTGATTTTCGCTGACTAAAGCACGATATCCCGCCCGACATCCAGAAAACCCGTTCAGCCGAACTTGCGAGAAGTCTGTCCATGACCGATCCCGACCTGCATAAAAACGATCCGGAAAACCCGGCGCAGGCCAGCGAACCCGTCGTCTCCAAACCCTATATCATGCCCGACGACCCCGAGACCGGCTCAGCAGAGGCACTGGCCAAGGAAGCCGCCGACGCGCGCGACAAGATGCTGCGCACGCTGGCGGAGATGGAGAATCTGCGCAAGCGCACGGCCCGTGAGGTTGCCGATGCGCGCATCTACGGCATCACCGGCTTCGCGCGCGACGTGCTCGATATTGCCGACAATCTGCAGCGTGCACTCGATGCCGTGCCGGCCGAGACGCGGGCCAATGCCGATCCCGGCCTCAAGGCGCTGATCGAAGGCGTCGAGCTGACCGAGCGCTCGCTGCTCAACACGCTGGAGAAGAACGGCGTCAAGAAATTCGATCCGACCGGACAGAAGTTCGACCCGAACTTCCAACAGGCAATGTATGAGGTCCCCGATGCCTCGGTGCCGTCGGGCACGGTGGTGCAGGTCGTACAGGCCGGTTTCATGATCGGCGAGCGCGTGCTGCGCCCGGCGCTGGTCGGCGTGTCCAAGGGCGGCGCCAAGCCGGCGCCCGCTGCGAACAACGATCAGCCCAACAACGCGGCCTGACGGCGGCGCCCGAGTCCAAGACAAGCAGAAGGCCACGAGCCGTCAGCTCGTGGCCTTCTTCATTTTTTAAGTGGCCTTCTTAGTTCTAGTTGGTGGCGCGTGCTGTCAAGCCGGTCGCGGCGCACCGGACTATGCCGCGATATCCTCGGAACTGATCCGCTTGACGCCGGCCGCCGCCATGTCGGTCCATGCCTTGGCCAGCGACCCCTGGGTGTCGATGCCGCGGCAGGCGTCCTCGACGACATAAGTCTCCAGTCCTGCCTTGCGGGCATCGAGCGCAGTCCAGGCGACGCAGAAATCGGTCGCCAGTCCGGCAACGAAGACGCGGGTGATGCCACGCGCCTGCAGATAGGCGGCGAGACCCGTGGTGGTCTTGCCATCGGCCTCGGTGAAAGCCGAGTAGCTGTCGACCGCGTTGTGAAAGCCCTTGCGGATGATGAGCTCGGCCTGCGGGATCGCGAGATCCTTGGAGAGCGCCGCTCCCTCGGTGCCCTGCACGCAATGGTCCGGCCACAGCACCTGCTTGCCGTAAGCGAGGTCGACCAGCTCGAACGGCTTCTTTCCGGCGTGGCTGGAAGCGAAAGAGACGTGCGCAGGCGTGTGCCAGTCCTGCGTCAGAACTACATTGCTGAAGGCCTTCGCGATCCGGTTGATGATCGGAACGACCTGCTCGCCGTCCTTTACGGCGAGGCTGCCGCCGGGCAGGAAACAATTCTGCACGTCGATCACGAGCAGCGCCGATGTCTCGTCCGGCTTGATTGATGCCGCTGCCCAGCCGCGGGCGGGAAGCGCTGACATTAGCGCCGTCGCACCGAGACCGGCCAAAATCCCTCGTCTGTCCATGTAACCTTCCTCCCCTGATTGATCTCAGGCCGCGGCACCTCCTCGTCAACGCGCGGAACGCGCGATCGCAAAGGAGGCGGCGGCATCGGCGCTTGGCGCGCGGGCTTCAGGTTACCTCAGATTGCTGGCAGAGCTGGCAACAATTCGATCGGGCCGGGCGGCGCGCTCAGCCCCTCGGCTGGATGCCATCCCGCACCGCGCGGAAGCGCGGGAACGCTGTTGACCATTGGTCTCGCGGGGCGCTGCCGATGATCCGCAGCGTGTTCGGTCCGCCGAAGCGCAACCATTGAACGACGGTGACGGGCGTGTTGTCCTTGCCGCTGACGGCGTCGACGCGGGTCTCATAGGCTGGCAGCCCGTCGATCCGAATGGGCTCCGACATCGTGATGCGGGCTTCGCGAACGCCGGGAATGGTCGTCGCGGCCTGCTGCGCGATACGGCTCCGGTCGCCGGCCTCCGGTGTCGCTCCGGCCACGAGCCCGATCACCACGAAGGGCGCTGCTTCAATGCCCTTGTCCTCTTCGCCGTCGGCGAGGAGCAGCGCGCCCGGTCCGAGCGTGCGCACGGTCTTGAATCCGGAGAGCTCGGTCACCTTGAACGGCATGGTCGACAATTGCTCGTCCACCGGGACGTCCTTGCGAACCACCGCCGTGGCGAACATCTGGCGCACGGCATCATCCGTGTAGATCTTGCTCGCCGTCTCCGGGACCTGCACCGCGACGTAGCCGGAGAAGCCGGTGCCGGGCAGGATCATCGAGTAGCGCCGCACCGCGGCGGCACCGTCGCGGCCGTTCTCGACTGTATAGTAGGCCGTCCCTGCAGCCGTCTCAATGCTTTCCGGCTTGATGTTGCCGGTGCCCCCGGGATTCGCCGTGAACGCATTCTTGACCTCGCCATAGGCTGCTGCCGGCAGCTCGGTCAGCAGCACCTTGACGCTCTGATCCTCGGTCTCGAAGCCGGGGAACGTCTTGGCCTTGGTGAGGCCGACCAGGGGCGCCAGTCCGATCCGGACGCCCGGCGGGAAAATCGCGTCCGCAGCCGATACCGGGCCGAGCAGCGACAGCGAAACGACGGCCGCGGCGAGAAGTCGGGAGAACATCATGAAGAAGCAGCCTCGTTCACAAACCCAGGGCATGCGGCCGGCCGCAGCCCCCGTACGGTCGCCATAGGACGGCACGCCTTTTAGCGGGTTTGCCAAGCCAGCAACAGACCAATTGGCTGCGACCAGAAGTTCCGGTGCCGGCGACGGTCGCTCCGATTATGACTTCGCTAAGGATGATTCGACGTGGTCGCCGCGCCAGCCGATATGGCGCCTTTGCGGCGGCGCTGCGGATCAGGCTCGGAAACGGACGCGGCGCGATGCAAAGGTCCGGTTGAGATACCGTTGGGCGCCGCCGGCCGGCGCTTTCGCGCAGCGGGCAAAAATCCGCGGTTTTTCCGCGTGCCAGGGTCCTGTCCGGTCCTTGCGGGTCAGTCACCCCCTCCTATATGACGCTCATCGTCGCAATATCGCGAGCATTTGATCTGAGGGGGTTTTGGATGGGGGCGCCGTCAGGGCCCCACCCAACCTGCCGCAAAAAGAAGGATATGAGACCATGGGAAAGGTCATCGGGATCGATCTCGGCACCACGAATTCGTGCGTGGCCGTTATGGACGGCAAATCGTCGAAGGTCATCGAGAATGCCGAGGGCATGCGCACCACGCCGTCGATCGTCGCGTTCAGTGACGATGGCGAACGTCTGGTCGGTCAGCCGGCCAAGCGCCAGGCCGTGACCAACCCCGAGCGGACCTTCTTCGCGGTCAAGCGCCTGATCGGGCGCCGCTACGACGACCCGATGGTCGAGAAGGACAAGAAGCTCGTCCCCTACAAGATCGTCAAGGCCGGCAACGGCGACGCCTGGGTCGAGGCCGACGGCAAGACCTATTCGCCCTCGCAGGTCTCCGCCTTCATCCTGCAGAAGATGAAGGAGACCGCGGAAGCCCATCTCGGCCAGAAGGTCGATCAGGCCGTCATCACCGTCCCCGCTTATTTCAACGACGCCCAGCGCCAGGCCACCAAGGATGCCGGCAAGATCGCGGGCCTCGAGGTGTTGCGCATCATCAATGAGCCGACCGCGGCGGCGCTGGCCTACGGCCTCGACAAGACCAAGGCCGGTACGATTGCCGTGTACGACCTCGGCGGCGGCACCTTCGACGTCTCGATCCTGGAGATCGGCGACGGCGTGTTCGAGGTGAAGTCGACCAATGGCGACACCTTCCTCGGTGGTGAAGACTTCGACATGCGTCTGGTCAGCTACCTCGCCGACGAATTCCAGAAGGAGCAGGGCATCAACCTGCGCAACGACAAGCTCGCTCTGCAGCGCCTGAAGGAAGCTGCCGAGAAGGCGAAGATCGAGCTGTCGTCGACCACGCAGACCGAGATCAACCTGCCCTTCATCACCGCGGACCAGTCCGGTCCGAAGCATCTGACGATGAAGCTGACCCGCGCCAAGTTCGAGGCGCTGGTGGCCGACCTCGTCGAGAAGACCATCGAGCCGTGCCGCAAGGCGCTGAAGGATGCCGGCCTGACCGCCGGCGAGATCGGCGAAGTGGTGCTGGTCGGCGGCATGACCCGCATGCCGAAGATCCAGGAGATGGTGAAGCAGTTCTTCGGCAAGGAGCCGCACAAGGGCGTCAACCCCGACGAGGTGGTGGCGATCGGTGCGGCGATCCAGGCCGGCGTGCTGCAGGGCGACGTCAAGGACGTGCTGCTGCTCGACGTGACCCCGTTGTCGCTGGGCATCGAGACCTTGGGCGGCGTGTTCACCCGCATCATCGACCGTAACACCACGATCCCGACCAAGAAGAGCCAGGTGTTCTCGACCGCCGAGGACAATCAGAACGCGGTGACCATCCGGGTCTTCCAGGGCGAGCGCGAAATGGCGGCCGACAACAAGATGCTCGGTCAGTTCGACCTGATGGGCATTCCGCCGGCCCCGCGCGGCATGCCGCAGATCGAGGTGACGTTCGATATCGACGCCAACGGCATCGTCAACGTCTCGGCCAAGGACAAGGCCACCGGCAAGGAGCAGCAGATCCGCATCCAGGCCTCGGGTGGTCTGTCGGAGGCCGACATCGACAAGATGGTCAAGGACGCCGAAGCGAATGCCGCGGCGGACAAGAAACGCCGCGAGGCGGTCGACGCCAAGAACCATGCCGACGCGCTGGTGCACTCCACGGAGAAGGCACTGGCCGAGCATGGCTCGAAGGTCGCCGACACCGAGCGCCGTGCCATCGAGGACGCTGTCAGCGATCTGAAGGAAGCGCTGAAGGGCGACGATGCCGAGGCCATCAAGGCCAAGACCAACACCTTGGCCCAGGCGTCGATGAAGCTCGGCGAGGCCATGTACAAGCAGCAGGCCGAGAGCGACGCGGCCCGCGATGCCGCCAAGGATGACGTTGTCGACGCGGAGTTCACCGAGGTCGACGACGACAAGAAGAAATCTGCTTAAACGACGGTAGAGGCGACAGCCATGACCCCCACGCCAAAGAGCGCAGCCTGCGTCTCGTTGGATGGGGGTCATTTTCATTGAACTGGCGCGCGGCGATCGCGCGAGCCGTTCAGGTCTGACCATGTTCGGGCGGGTTTGATTGATGTCCACCAAGCGCTGCTATTACGAGACCCTGGAAGTCGAACGCGACGCCGACGAGACCAAGCTCAAGGCCGCCTTCCGCAAGCTGGCCATGAAATGGCATCCGGACAAGAATCCGGGCGATGCCTCCAGTGAAGTCAAATTCAAGGAAATCAACGAGGCCTATGAGGTGTTGCGCGACGCCGACAAGCGCGCCGCCTATGACCGCTATGGCCATGCCGCGTTCGAGCAGGGCGCCGGTGGTCCGCACGGCTTCGGCGCCGGCTTTGCGTCCTCGTTCTCCGATATTTTCGAAGACCTGTTCGGCATGGCCGGACAGCGCCGCGGCGGCACCGGTCGCGAGCGCGGTGCCGATCTCCGTTACAACATGGAGATCACCCTCGAAGAGGCCTTCCAGGGCAAGACGGCCCAGATCGAGATTCCGGTCTCGGTGACCTGCGAGTCCTGTTCCGGCACCGGCGCCAAGGCCGGCACCAAGCCGAAGACCTGTGCGATGTGCGGCGGCGCCGGCCGCGTGCGGCAGGCGCAGGGCTTCTTCACGCTGGAGCGCACCTGTCCCGGCTGTCACGGCCGCGGCCAGATGATCGAGGATCCCTGCCCGTCATGCTCCGGCTCCGGCCGGGTCACGCGTGATCGCACGCTGTCGGTCAACATTCCCCAGGGCGTCGAGGACGGCACCCGCATCCGTCTCGCCGGCGAAGGCGAGGCCGGCTTGCGCGGTGGGCCGCCGGGCGACCTCTACATCTTCCTGTCGCTGTCTCAGCACGAATTCTTCCAGCGCGATGGCGCCGACCTGCATTGCCGGGTGCCGATCTCGATGGTGACCGCGGCGCTCGGCGGCGAGTTCGAGGTGCCGACGATCGACAAGGGCAAGACCAAGGTCAAGATTCCCGCCGGTGCGCAATCCGGGCGCCGGTTCCGGATCGCCGCCAAGGGCATGCCGGTGCTGCGCTCACGCCAGACCGGCGACATGTATGTCCAGATCGTCGTGGAGACGCCGCAGAACCTGACCAAGAAGCAGCAGGAGCTGCTGGCCGAGTTCGAGAAGCTGTCGTCCGGCGCAACCCAGCCCGAGGCCGCCGGCTTCTTCACCAAGGTCAAGGATTTCTTCGGCAAGGCGGCGAGCTGAGTCGTGCCCTCACGCGACGCCGCGCTTGCGCGCGGGCGTCGTGTGACTTTGCTGCTCTGCACATGCAAAAAATTATCGAATGCCTCTGTAAGAGGGCGGAGCGCGAGCCTTAATCGTGCGTTACGGTTCGGCTTGACCGCCCCGCCTGCGACCTATACGTCTTTGTGACTCTTTTCTGACATCGCCGTGAAAACGGTCCCGTCCGGTACTGAGATGCCCCTGCAAACGTCCGTGCGTGCGTCGAAAAAACCTCTTCGTCTCGACGACGAGGTGCGATTCCTCCGCTCATGGATCGAAAAGCCGCTGCACATGGGTGCCGTCATGCCGTCGGGTCGGCTGCTGGCCCGCACCATGGCGCAATATGTCGATCCTCATGGCACCGGACCGGTCATCGAACTCGGGCCGGGCACGGGCGCGATAACGAATGCGCTGGTTCAGCACGGCATCGACCAGAAGCGGCTGGTTCTGGTCGAATATAATCCGGGCTTCTGTGCGCTGCTGCGCGACCGCTATCCGCAGGCGAAGGTCGTTCAGGGCGATGCCTACCGGCTTCGCGACACGCTCTGGAACGTTCTGGGCATGCCGGCTTCGGCCGTCGTCTCCGGCTTGCCGCTGGTCACCAAGCCGATGCTGACCCGCATGAAGCTGGTGCGCGATGCGTTCGCGGCGATGGCGCCCAACGCGCCGTTCGTGCAGTTCACCTATTCGGTGGTGCCGCCGATCCCGAAGTCGCTGCCGGGCGTCACGACCGAAGCCTCTGAGCGGATCTGGATGAACCTTCCGCCCGCGCGCGTCTGGGTGTATCGCAAGCCCTGACCGGCAGCCGCGGCTCATCGTGGCGGGTCGCCGTCCGGCCACACGATGTCCGCCCTGAAAATCCTGATCATCCCCGGCTCGACGCGAGCCGGCTCGCACAATGTCAAGCTTGCCGCAGTCGCCGCCTATCAGTTCGTGCAGGCCGGCGCCGACGTGACGCGCATCTCGCTGGCCGATTATCCGCTGCCGATCTACGATGCCGACCACGAGGCGAGATCGGGCGTGCCGCGCGAGGCGGTCAATCTGAAGCGCATGATCGCGGTCCATCACGGGGTTCTGCTGGTGACCCCCGAATACAACGCTGCCCCGCCGCCGCTGCTCAGCAATGCCCTGGCCTGGCTGTCGCGCGTGGAGGAGCCACCGGAAGCCCGTGGCCGGGTGTTCCGCACCCGCCCGTTCGCGATCGCCGCGGCCTCCGAACACCGTTTCGGCGGTGTCCGTGCGCTGGCGGCGTTGCGGCTGATGCTGACGGCCTGCGACGCACAGGTCATCCCGAGCCAGCTCGCGCTGGCCTTCGCCGACAAGGCCTATAACGACATGGATCGGCTCAGGCTGCCGGCCGACATCGCCGCGCTCGATGCTCTGGTGCGGCAGCTGATCGATCTGGTGCAACATACGATGTGAGGTGACATGCCGACCGAGATTGCCCCGCGCGACCGTCTGATCGTGGCGCTCGACCTGCCGGGCGTGGCGGAAGCCGAAGCCATGATCACAAGGCTCGGCGATGCCGTGACGTTCTACAAGATCGGCATGGAGCTGACCTATGCCGGCGGTCTTGGGCTCGCCGAACGCCTTGCGGCCGACGGCAAGCAGGTTTTCATGGACCTCAAGCTGCACGACATCCCGAACACGGTCGAACGCGCCACCCGCCAGATCGCCCGGCTCGGCGCCCGCTTCCTCACCGTGCACGGCTTTTCGCAGAGCATGACCGCCGCGCTCGCCGGTGCCGCCGGCTCCCCCCTCGAGCTGCTCGCCGTCACCGTCATGACCTCCTACGACGATGCCGACCTCGCCGCGGCCGGCTACGCCATGGGCGTCAAGGAGCTGGTCGCCCGCCGCGCGGTGCAGGCCAAGCAGATCGGCATCCACGGCCTGATCCTGTCGCCGGAGGAGACCCAGCTGGTGCGCCCGCTCGTGGGACCTGACATGCAGCTCGTGACCCCCGGGATCCGCCCGGCGGGATCCGACGTTGGCGATCAGAAGCGCATCATGACGCCGGCGCTGGCGATCGTCGGTGGGGCCGATCGTCTCGTCGTCGGCCGTCCGGTGACCGGCGCCGCCGATCCGGCGGCCGCCGCCGAAAGCATCGTCGCCGATATCGCCAGCGCCCTCGCGCTGGTCGGCAAGACCAATCGCACGTAGAGACCAATCGAACCTAAGCAGGACCGCCTCATAACAAGGAGACCACAGGGATGGCCAAGGCCTATTGGATCGCGCGGATCGACGTGCACAACATGGATGGCTACAAGGACTATGTCGCGCAGAACGGCGCCGTGTTCCATCAGTACGGTGCCAGGTTCCTGGTCCGCGGCGGTCAGTACGAGACCAAGGAAGGCACCTCGCGGTCGCGCAACGTCGTGATCGAGTTCAAGGACTACGAGACCGCGCTCGCGTGCTACAATTCCCCGGAATACCAGCGTCTGGTCGCGATGCGTTCGCCGCACTCGGAAGGCGATCTGGTCATCATCGAGGGCTATGACGGCCCGCAGCCCTGACCTGTTGCGCGGGGGCTGGGGCTGCTCCGCGCCGGGCTCGGTTGCCCGCGCTGTCAGCCCCGGCTATAGCCCTGATCCGGCGGAGGAACTGACATGTCAAAGATGCGCTTGATCGTTGCCGGGGCCGGCGGCCGCATGGGGCGCGCGCTGGTGCGGGCGATCGCCGACAGCGACGGCGCGGAACTGGCCGGGGCGCTCGAAGCCCCGGGGTCGGAGCTGATCGGCAAGGATGCCGGCGTGCTCGCCGGCCTTCCCGCCAACGGTATCAAGCTGTCGGGCGACCTCTGGACCATGTCGGCCGAGGCCGACGGCATCCTCGACTTTACCGTGCCGGCGGCGACGATCGCCAATGTCGCGATCGCGGCCGAGCGCGGCATCGCCCACATCATCGGCACCACCGGCCTGTCGGCTTCCGACGATGCCGTGATCAAGAGCGTCACCAAGCGCGCCATCGTCGTGCAGTCCGGCAATATGAGCCTCGGCGTCAATCTGCTGTCGGCGCTGGTCAAGCAGGTCGCGAAATCGCTCGATGCCGGCTTCGACATCGAGATCCTCGAGATGCATCACAAGCACAAGGTCGATGCGCCCTCCGGCACCGCGCTGATGCTCGGCCGCGCCGCCGCCGAGGGCCGCGGCGTCGTGCTCGACCAGCATTCCGCGCGCGGCCGCGACGGCATTACCGGCGAGCGCCGCTCTGGCGACATCGGCTTCGCCTCGCTGCGCGGCGGCACCGCGGCCGGCGATCACAGCGTCATCTTCGCCGGGCCCTCGGAGCGGCTGGTGCTGTCGCACCAGGCCGAGGACCGCATGATCTTTGCCCATGGCGCGCTGAAGGCGGCGCTGTGGGCGCATGGCAAGCCGCCGGGCTACTACACGATGAGCGATGTGCTCGGCCTCAAGGACCTGTTCTAAACCAACCAAGTGGATCAGTGAGCAATGAGCGAACGTCTCCTGGTGCTGGTGCGCCACGGCCAGAGCGAGTGGAATTTGAAGAACCTGTTCACGGGCTGGAAGGATCCGGACCTGACCGAGCAGGGCGTCAGCGAAGCCAAGGAGGCCGGCCGCAAGCTTAAAGCGCACGGCCTGACCTTCGATGTTGCCTTCACCTCCGAGCTGACGCGCGCCCAGCACACGCTGAAGCTGATCCTGGATGAGCTCGGCCAGCCCGGCCTGCCGACCAGCAGGAATCTCGCGCTCAACGAGCGCGACTATGGCGATCTCTCCGGCCTCAACAAGGACGACGCCCGCGCCAAATGGGGCGAAGAGCAGGTCCATGTCTGGCGCCGCTCCTACGATGTCCCGCCGCCCGGCGGCGAAAGCCTCAAGGACACGCTGGCCCGCGCGCTGCCTTATTACGTCCAGGAGATCCTGCCCGGCGTCCTCCGCGGCCAGCGCACCTTGGTCGCCGCCCACGGCAACTCGCTCCGCGCGCTCATCATGGTGCTGGAGAAGCTCACGCCCGAAGGCATTCTGAAGCGCGAACTCGCCACCGGCGTACCGATCATCTACCGGCTGAAGGCGGATTCGACGGTGGAGTCGAAGCTGGACCTGGCGGGCTGATCGCGCACTCAAGGCGCTCCGTCTCCGCGCGCCATGGCGTTTCTAGTCGGTTGGTTTCTCGCCAGTTGAATGCGTCTTGTCAGCTGAAGACCCACGGTCGTCCGCAGCGCCGCTGCGCCCCTCTCCCCGTTCTTCACGGAAAGAGGGCTGGGGCGAGGGCCGCCAGACGGGCAGTGCCTCATCCCCAACGTCCCCCCAAGCCATCCTGCTAATTAGTTACTCGTCATGCCCGGGCTCGTCCCGGGCATCCACATGTCTCCTCGCGTGCTGAACGACGCGGATGGCCGGGACAAGCCCGGCCAATGAGGGCGTGGTGCCGCCGTCCTACCCCATCCCAACCTGCCCGGCTTCCCACCCGATCATCGCCTGCTTGCGCGTCAGGCCCCAATGATAGCCGGTCAGCGCGCCGGTCTTGCCGAGTGCGCGATGGCACGGCACCACGAATGAGATCGGGTTCTTGCCGACGGCGGCGCCCACCGCGCGCGACGCTTTTGGTGACTCCAGCCGGGTGGCGATGTCGGAGTAGCAGACGGCGCGGCCCATCGGGATCTTGAGCAGGGTCTCCCAGACGCGGACCTCGAAATCGGTACCGATCAGGACGACGCGGAGCGGCTGGTCGGGGCGCCACAGGCTCTTGTCGAAGATGCGTTGCGCAAGGCCGGCGGTGCCGGGGACGTCCTCGATGTAAGCAGCGCGGGGCCAGCGGCTCTTCATGTCTGATAGTGCGGAGGCCTCCTCCCCGGGGTCGGCGAAGGCGAGGCCGGCGAGGCCGCGCGGGGTCGCCATGACCAGGGCCATGCCGAACGGGCAGGGGTGGAAGCCGTAGCGCAAGGTCGTGCCGGCGCCGCCGGTCTTCCATTCGCCGGGGGACATCGCTTCATGCGTGACGAACAGGTCGTGCAGCCGGCCGGGGCCTGACAGGCCAGAGTCGAGCGCGGCGTCGAGCACGCTGGCCGAGCCCTTCAACAGGCCCTTGGCGTGGTCGAGCGTCAGCGCCTGCATGAACGCCTTCGGCGTCAGCCCGGCCCAGCGCCGGAACAGATGGTGTAGCTCGTCCGGCGTGAGGCTGGCGGCGTCGGCCATGTCCTCGATGGTCGGCTGCCGGCGCCAATGCTCCGAGATGAAGGCGATCGCCCGGCGCACGGCGTCGTAGTCGCGCAGCGCGGCCGATTGGTGCGGGCCCGGCTTGGCCAGGGCGGAATCGTGAATGGCAAGGGTCATCATGAGTCCGGATGTAGGGCGGCCGGGACGGGGACTCCACCCGATTTCTGATCCGGGGGCCATAGGTGGAAGCGGTCGGCCCCCGCAGGCGCAGCGATCTCCGTCCACCTCTCGCGGACCGGGTGAGAGGCTCACGTGGACTGATCGGGTGGATAGGCCCCCTCATCCGGCGCTCCGCGCCGACCTCTCCCCGCCGGGGAGAGGTGAACGGAGCTCGGGGCTGTGTGCTCGTTCCCTCGAAACAATATCTTCTACAGCGGATTATACACCGGCCCCCGTTTCGCGGCCTGCAAGCCGGCGGTGAGAGCCTTCGCAAAGCTCGCCTTTTCCTCCGGGCCGAGGAAGCTCGCGATCGCCACGCGCTGGCCGCGGGCGACGAGGTAGAGGTTCTCGATGCCGAACTCCTCGTGGCTGACCTGGTCGAGCCGCACCCAGAGCGGGTTGAAGCGCCATTCCATGACGTGGCCCTTGTGGCTCACCCGCCGCAGGCGCAGCTCGGTCAGGGTGATCGAGACCTCCTCATAGGCGCGGGCGCGGCGGAAATTGACCTTGAAGGCCCAGTAGATCGCCAACGCGTCCAGCCCGAAAAAGCCGAACACCGGCCAGGCGCCCATCAGCAGCGAGGCGATGCCGCCGATGAAGCTGATCGCGCAGACCACGACCATCAGCACCACGAAGCCGGTGCGGTTCAGCGACCGGTGCGGCGTCAGCCGTGCCGCGAACAGCTCCTGATCCGCGGCGTCGGTGCCGGTCTCCTGAGACGCAAAAGCATTGCTTGGCATCATGGGGCCTCAGTATACCCGGATCATGGCCAAAATCACCCGCCCCCAACGCGCCAAGCCGGCACCGGTTCGCAGCCCCGCCAAAAAGGCCGCGAAAGCCGCGCCCAAGACAGCTCCGAAGACGGCCGCCAAGGCTCCGAAGACGGCGGCGAACGCGAAGACCGTGCCGAAGACCCCTGCCCGCGCGGTGAAGAAAGCGTTGAAGGCGGCCAAACCCTGGACTCCCGCCGAGATCCGTGAGGCCTTCAGCCGCTTCGCGGCATCCAACCCGGAGCCGAAAGGCGAGCTCGAGCATCTCAACCCCTATACCTTGCTGGTCGCGGTGGTGCTCTCGGCGCAGGCCACCGATGCCGGCGTCAACAAGGCGACGCGGCCGCTCTTCGCGGTCGCCGACACGCCGCAGAAGATGATCGCGCTCGGCGAGGAGCAGTTGCGCGACTACATCAAGACCATCGGCCTCTACCGCACCAAGGCCAAGAACGTGATCGCGCTGTCGCAGAAGCTGATCAGCGAGTTCGGCGGCGAGGTGCCACGCACCCGCGCTGAATTGGAGTCGCTGCCCGGCGCCGGACGCAAGACCGCGAATGTCGTGCTCAACATGGCGTTCGGCGAGCACACGATGGCGGTCGACACCCATGTGTTCCGCGTCGGCAACCGCACGGGGCTTGCGCCCGGCAAGACCCCGCTCGAGGTCGAGCTCGGGCTGGAGAAGGTGATCCCGGCGGAGTTCATGCTGCATGCCCATCACTGGTTGATCCTGCACGGCCGCTACACGTGTCTGGCGCGCAAGCCGCGCTGCGAGTTGTGCCTGATCAAGGACCTGTGCCGCTGGCCGGAGAAGACCGCCTGATACGTTGTACGTGACGAACGGTTGCACGCGAGAACGCGTTTGACAGTCACTATTGCGTCACGCGGCGACGCCGTCTCACCATGGCCGGGCCACATCGGCGCCCGCATTGGACATAAGATGAAACCCGTTATCCGGGCGATGTGAGTGGCGCGTGAGGATTCTCGCGTTCTCGGACTTTTGCTGCGCCGGGACGTGGGAAGGATCAGACGCATGGACCATACCGCCGCCCTCATGTCGCTTGCGACCGCGGTGCCGCCGCATCAGTTTCGCCAGAACGAAGTGACAGAGGCGGCGCGCGTGGTGCTGTCGCCGCGCTTCCCGCAGTTCGAGACGATGGCGAGCCTGTTCGCCAACACCGGCATCCGCCAGCGCTACGGCGTCAAGCCGATCGAATGGTACATGGAGCGGCGCGGCTGGCCGGAGCGCACGGAAGCCTATCTTCAAGGCGCCGAGGCGCTGTTCATCGACGCGACGACCAAGGCGCTGGCGCAGGCCGATCTCAAAGCGGACGAGATCGACACCATCGTCAGCGTGAGCTCGACCGGCATCGCCACGCCGACGCTGGAGGCGCGCGTCGCCGGTCGCATGGGCTTCCGCTCCGACGTGTCGCGCGTGCCGGTGTTCGGGCTCGGCTGCGCCGGCGGCGTGTCGGGCCTGTCGATCGCGGCCCGGCTGGCGCAGGCGCGGCCCGGCACCAACGTGCTGTTTGTGACCTTCGAATTGTGCACCCTCGCGGTGCGCCACGACGAGCTGACGAAAGCCAACATCGTCGCGCTCAGCCTGTTCGGAGATGGCGCCGCGGCCGCGATCCTGCGCGCCGGCGATGGCGGCGCTATCAGGGTCGAGGCGACCGGCGAGAAGCTGTGGCCGGAGACGCTCGATATCATGGGCTGGAGCGTCGATCCGGAAGGCTTCGGCGTGATCTTCCAGCGCACCATTCCGGACTTCGTCACCGAGAATATGGGTCCTGCGGTCAACGAGATCCTCGGCGGCATGAAGCTCGCTTCGTCGGACGTCGATCGCTTCGTCTGTCATCCTGGCGGCGCCAAGGTGATCACGGCGCTGGAGCGCGCGCTGTCGCTCGGCCAGGGCACGCTGGATCATGAACGCGAAATCATCGCCGACTACGGCAACATGTCGGCGCCAACGGTGCTGTTCGTACTGGAGCGTGCCCGCGCCCGCGGGCTGCCGCCGCGCTCGGTGCTGACGGCGCTCGGACCTGGCTTCACCGCAAGCTGCGTTTCACTGAGGCACGCCGCATGACCTTTGCAGCCTTCATCCTTGCGCTCGTCACGATGCAACGGCTCGGCGAGCTCGTGCTCGCCCGCCACAACACACGCCGGCTCCGTGCCATGGGCGCGGTCGAGGTCGGCGCGGATCATTATCCGTTGATGATCACGATGCATGCGGCCTGGCTGGTGTCGCTGTGGCTGCTCGGCACCGACCAGGAGGTTGATCCCTGGCTGCTGTCAGGCTTCGTGCTGCTGCAGGGGCTGCGCTGGTGGGTGCTGGCGACGCTCGGCCCGCGCTGGACCACCCGCATCATCATCCTGCCCGGCGCGCCGCTGGTGGCGGATGGACCCTACCGCTACATCTCCCATCCGAACTATCTGGTGGTCGCCGCGGAAATCGCCTTGCTGCCGCTGGCGCTGCACCTGCCGCTGATCGCGCTGATCTTCTCCGGCCTGAATGCGGCCGTCCTCGTCATCCGGATCCGCGCCGAATCGGAGGCGCTGTCGGGCATCAGCCGCAGCCAGACCGCATGAGCGCACCGGCGACGCCGCAGGAGACGCCAGGCCTCGCCACTTGGCTCGGCTTCATCCTGATGTGCGTCGGCATGTTCATGGCGATCCTGGACATCCAGGTGGTGGCGACGTCACTGCCGACGATCCAGGAAGCGCTCGGCATCACGCCGGACGCCATGAGCTGGGTCCAAACCGCGTATCTGATCGCCGAGATCATCGCCATTCCGCTGACCGGCCTGCTCACCCGCGTCTTCAGCCTGCGTTGGCTATTCGTCGGCGCCGTCAGCATCTTCACGGCGGCCTCGCTCGGCTGCGCGATGAGCGGCAGCTTCCACATGCTGCTGGCGTTCCGCGTGCTGCAGGGCTTCTTCGGCGGCCTGTTGATCCCCGTGGTGTTCTCGGCGGTGTTCCTGCTGTTTCCGGCGCGGCTGCACGCGGTCGCAACCACGATCGGCGGCGTGGTTGCCGTGCTCGCGCCGACCATCGGCCCCGTCGTCGGCGGCTTCATCACCAACACCTGGTCGTGGCCCTGGCTGTTCCTGATCAACATCGTGCCGGGCATCATCGCTGCGCTGATGACGCCGAGCCTGCTGCCGAAGCAGCGGATGAATCTCATCGAGCTCGACAAGCTCGACCTGCTGGCGCTGATGCTGCTCGCGGTGTCGCTGGCGAGCCTCGAACTCGGCCTGAAGGAGGCCCCCAAGGGCGGCTGGCTCTCGTCGAACTGCATCGCGCTGCTGGTGCTGAGCGGATCCTGCCTGACTCTGCTGATCCAGCGGCTGCTGGCTTCGCCGCATCCGATCCTGCGGCTCGGCAGCTTTCAGCGCCGCTCGTTCACGCTCGGCTGCGTGTCGAGCTTCTGTCTCGGCATCGGCCTGTTCGGCTCGGTCTATCTGATGCCGGTGTTCCTCGCCTTCGTGCGCCAGCACGATGCGTTCGAGATCGGCAAGATCATGCTGGTGACCGGGGTGGCGCAACTGATCGCAGCGCCGCTGGTGACAGCGCTGGACGGCAAGGTCGATGCCCGGCTGCTGACCTCGTTCGGCTTCGCGCTGTTCAGCGCCGGCCTTGCCGCCAGCGCGTTCCAGCCGGCCAGTGCGGACTATCAGGAAATGTTCTGGCCGCAGGTGGTGCGCGGTGTCGGCATCATGTTCTGCCTGTTGCCGCCGACGCGGATCGCGCTCGGCGATCTGCCGCAGGCCGAGGTCGCCGACGCCAGCGGCCTGTTCAACCTGATGCGCAATCTCGGCGGCGCGATCGGCATCGCTCTGATCGACACGATCATCTACGGCCGCGTCGGGCTGCATGCCCAGGCATTCCGCGACCGGCTGATGGCTGGCGACACCGCGGCCGCCAAGGCGATCGGATTGGCCCCGGAGCTGTTGCGCAACCGGCCGCGCGGCGTGTCCGAGGAAGCCGCGATCGCCTATGTCCGGCCGCTGGTGGAGAAGGCGTCGCTGGCGCTTTGCGTCAACGAGGCCTGGGCGCTGCTTGCCGGCGTTGCGCTGCTCGGCTTCATTCTCATTCCCTTTGCCCGCAACAGGACCGAGAGCCCATCGCCGCGGCGGCTGGCCCTAGAGGCTGCGCAGCCGGCGCTCCGACGACGGCTCGATCAGCTCGGGCCGCGGTCCGGATAGGCGTTTGTGCAGGTGGACCATGAAGGCCATGCCGAACAGCGGCGTCGCCAGGTTCACGATCGGGATCGTCACAAAGGCCGCGATGATCAGGCCGGCGGTGAATACGGTGACCGCATTGTCGCGCCGCATCGCCTTGGCCTCCGCCGGCGGGCGGAAGCGCATCGCGGCGAGCTCAAAATATTCGCGGCCTAGCAGCCAGGCGGTGGCGAGGAAGAAGATCACGAAGCCGGCGCCGGCCAGGAACACGAAGGGCAGGGCGACCAGATAGACCAGGATGGTGAGTCCCGCCGCCTTCAGGCCTTCAATGATGGCGACGCCGAACGGCAGCGCGACGCCGGGCCGCTCGGCCGGATAGTGCTCGCGCTCGACCAGATCGGCAACGTCGTCGACAAAGAGGCTGGCGATCAGCGAGGTGATCGCGGGCATCAGCATGATGCCGCCGAACACGACGCCGAAGCCGGCCGCGATCGAGATGATCCAGGTCAGCACCTCCAGCGTGCCATGGGAATTCGGGCCGAGCATCGATTCGGCCCAGCCCTCGCCGGCGGTGGCGAGCCAGCTCAACAGCCGCTGCAGCCCGATCGCCAGCACCGTGACCAGCACCAGCGCCAGCCCGATCGAGCGCCACAGGATCGAGCGCATCGGCGGCGACAGAATCTGCGAAATCGCCTTGACGGCGGCATCGATCATGGCGGCGGACCTCTCTCTCAGACACGCGAGAGAGGTAGACATGCAAGCGGGCTTCGGCAAGCCCGTCCTCCCCACCGTGCGCAGATGCGCCTCAACTGTTTCCTTCGTCATTGTGAGCGCAGTGTTCAGCCCGGGGACATGGCTGACAGGTGTTCGGAGACATGGTTGACACCTCAAAATCGGCTCGATTCGTCAAGCAAAGGGGCGAGCGATGCCGTGGCGAGAGGTGTCTGTCATGGAC
>Ga0272443_10000594_pt1 | contig 63646 bp, 69 predicted proteins | sample SSMAcet12_FD_193581 | JGI IMG/M metagenome (GOLD analysis project Ga0272443, IMG submission 193581) | Marine sediment archaeal communities from Little Sippewissett salt marsh, Falmouth, MA, United States - SSM-Acet-12 | ecosystem: Environmental > Aquatic > Marine > Wetlands > Sediment ... | reverse complement strand
AGCCAACCCCGAAGGGTACCGGGCCAGGGCCCGGCAACATGGAGAATCCTGACCTCCTTTGACCTGATACCATCTCGAAACGAAGGCGCAGAGCCAATTAATTACAGAAAGAGAGGATTACTTATCGAAAACCGCAAATAGGGCAAGGCGGGAAATCAGAAGGATTGCAGAGCAATCATGGAAAAGAGTGAATTATAAAATCCATGAATCAGATGATTTGAACCTGGTTACGCTTATTTCAGGTATTATTGATCCTTTCAAGCGATTTAAAACTCATGAATAGGATAATGATACTTGAGCGAGAGGGTGAAAAATTTTTCTTATCCAGAGTCTGAATTTAGTATACAAGCTTGAATTTTTCACCGAAAGCCGATTACAAGATCTTGTGGTTGAATCAGTTCGCATCAGTTGCCAGATATTGAAGATATCTGGAAACAACGTCAAACATAGATAAGTCAGACAAATCAAAGGTTTTGGCGCGGGCCGATATCTTGGCCTTTTGGATCAATACCCAAGGCTACGTCGGTGAAGGGAGTCGATAGTAAAATTAATTTCACACGTACAGTGCAATGTTGCTTGCCGAATCACTGAAATTCGGCGAGGTGCTAAATCAGAAGGATTGCAGAGAAATCATGGAAAAGGGCAAATTATAAGATCCAGGAATCAGGTGATTTGAATCTGATTACACTTATTTCAGGTATTGTTAATCTTTTCGAGCCACGTAAAAATCATGAATATGATTATAATAATCGAATTCTTATAATGCCTCGGATCGCAAGTAGTCCATGGTAATTTATGAAGAATGAGACTCAATATCGTTGGTTCATCTTATGAGATTCCGGCCTCATCATAATTCCCAAGGCTCATCGCTAATTGCATGAAAGCCATGAGATCGATCGATAATCTATATGCGTAGCCGACTGGGATTATGGTGAACCGGATGAATGGGTTCACCCTCAAAGATCATTTCTCATGGGTATGGGTCGGATATCACAGGATTTTGAGTTTTATCCTATGCCTGTTTTTTCGTATAATGTACACATGAGAAAGATCCTTGGATTCTTGGAGGGAAATCTCTTGAGGGAATCATTTGAGAGAAGAGTAAAAAAATTTAGGGAATCATGGTTTGTGGTTAACAAAATATATTTCTTCATTATTCTCGTTATTCTTTCCGTAATAAACTCAACTCTGTTCTTAACCAGTTTTATCATTATTCTGGTATCTTATATTCGTGGTATTTTAAAAGCGAAAGTTCCTATAGAGCCTAACGAAAGCTTTCATTATCTAACATATATATACAAAAATGTTGGTAATACAGCGCTTAAATTGGATATTTGGTATCCAAATCAGATAAGAAATGTTTATCCACTTATATTCTTCGCCCATGGGGGTGGATGGATTTCCGGTTTTCGGAACCAGCCAAATAATGTTTCATGGTCTAAGTTCCTTGCTTCGAAGGGTTTTGCAACAGCCTCTATAGATTATCGTCTTGCTATTAGAAATAATATGGAGATCATATTGGCTGATTATACAGATGCGCTTGATTTTGTTAAGGATAACGCTGAAAAATTAAAAATCAGCAAGGACAACATTGTGCTTATGGGTTTATCAGCAGGAGGTCATCTTGCTCTTCTCTATGCTTCCTACTATACTTTTATGAATTATGAAACGAAAATGAAAGGGATCAAAGGAGTTTCCGTTTATTATTCCCCATCAGATTTAAGGGATATGTTTGGAAAAGGCCAGAAATCCCTGTTTGCCCGTTTTGCCACAATGGCGACATTAAAAGGAATTCCCGATAAAAAGCCTGGTCCCTATTCCTACTATTCTCCGATAGAATGGATATCCGAAAAAATGGTTCCTACACTCGTGGTACATGGCAGAAAAGATATGGTTGTGCCATATACATCTTCGATCAATCTTATCAGGAAACTTAAGTCTAAAAATATACCCTGCAAATTTTTTCTCCACAAAAAAGGTGGGCATGGCTTTGAGACTCATTTAAAAGATTTTCAGACAATAAAAATACTTGAAGAAACGGTCCGGTTTATGAAAAGGCTTATTAAATAACTTCGATCAGGAAATGTCACATCTTCGTTAAGCTGATTATAAACACTGGGATAGTCATCAAGAATGAAAATCGACTTTTCATACAGGAAAAAACATATTATCTCCAGTTCAGGATATATCTTTAAAGGGAGACATTACAGGTGCAGCTATATACGTTTTCCAACATTGTATGGGAACCCTGAGCCAGGCAGCGAGACGGTTGAACTGTACAATTTTCAGCCGAAATCAGAGATCCGCGCTTCATTAATGATAATGCATGGTTTAGGAAGTTCAAATATAAAGTTTTTGCTCTGGATGGGTAAACAGCTTGCTTCTGTAGGCATAAATACCTCTGTTCCAATACTTCCAGGAATATATACCAGGGTGGAAAATGGCTCTGCCAGTGGCGTGAGCTATCTGCATCCTCACATTCCTCGCATGTATAAATTCTGGGAACATGCTGTAGTTGATATACTTTCAATATTAGACTTACTCAATCAGAAAAAACTCTGGAAAAAAAACAACTGTCTTTTGGGATACTGTCTAGGCGGGATGCTTTCAATGATAGTCTCTGTGCTGGAAAGGAGAGTCTACCAGACTATTTTCATGACAACCGGAGGTCATCTCCCCAAGATACTTTTTGAATCCAGGGCTACCCGTTTTGTCAGGAAAATTATTCTGGACGGGTTTAAAAACGAATACCACCTAAATGATAAAAAAAGGCTTTACAGGATCTATCAGGAACAGCTTCCCTCTGTCAAAAAGATGTCTTTCCATGAAATATTGAACAATGAAGAAATTCATCCGCTCTTACGAATAGACCCTCTCTCCTATGCCCATCTGTTGGATAAATCAAAAACCGCCTTCATAGATGCGCTGTTTGATCGTTCATTACCTTTTCAGAGCAGAAGGCTGCTATATACTGAGATGGCGGGAACAGAAAGATATATCATCCCTATCGGTCACGTAACCTGGCTCCCATTTGAATATCTTCTGGCAAGATATATAACACATAAAGTTAATATATACGATGGCAATGTCGGAAAAAGACTCATCATAAAGGAAACAATAGAAGATCCTCTGGATGATTTTTCAAAATAACGTTCCTGCTTTAAGCCGAATATAATGAGCCCTTGAAGGCGCTTTGGATAGAAAAAATCGATTTTAGGGGAGTCCTATATTTTAACATTACATAATTTATTTTTCCCTTTCTGTTTAGTTCCTAATAAATTTTCTAATTTATCTGTCTAATTATAATTAATTCTTATGGATTCTATGCTATATTATTGATAAAATTGAAACAATATAAGTATCATATATTGCTATTTTTAAGAATAATTATCAATTATATATCAATAAAATGAGTTAAATTTCATGATTATGTTTTATTTAAACATAATTTGATTGGACATATCTTGTCAATACACCAATTTTTAAAACGATCTAAATTCCTGAGATCTGCCTAACGAAAATAATGAGGGCGATCAGAATATATTTGTTCATCATTAAAACATCAATGCATAGAATGTAAAATTTTTAAAAGAATTCTATAGCGTTTTGTAATATAGAAATAGTTAAAAAAGATTCAGTTCTTATGAATGTAACTGTAGATTTGAATAGCTTTTCTGAGAAGCAAAAAAAGAGGGTCCGACAAGTTATAATGGAGTGCTCATGCTATCTGGTGAGGAAATAAGAAACGAGACTTAAGACCGGCAAACGTAATCTTCTATAATTTTGTAAGGTTACCACATAAATGATGCCTTTCATGCCTTATTGAATTATCTTGAACCTTCAGGCATAGTCGAGGAAGAGTTTTGGAATCTAAATGTATCCCCATTGACTTTTTAGAAACCATGCTTAAATTATATATAATTAATTGTCCCAGATTCAACACACAATATAAAACCATTAGAGGGCCAAAGGCCTCCAAAGGTTATACTTTAAAAAGGGATTCTGTAGCGGCAGTTAATTAGGGCTTCTCGGGTGTACGTGAATTTATTTGGAGATAACGGCACTCAGGAGGCCTGTTTTTTTCAAGCTGGTTGGATAACATACGGGCAATAAAAACTTATATCCTGAAAATTAATCTGTTAGACAAACAGCCACGATTTGAATTTCTAGCAGCATCTTTGTTCAGGGCAAAAATGGAAGTATAAGCAAGAAAATATCTATAGAAAATGGCAGATAAATTTATAGATATATATAAAATACTCGTCAATAAGTTAAAAAAAAAGGAATAATAAACAGTATAATGCCAAGATTTATTAAAGATATGGCCTTTTCCTTTCAAACGGATATATCTCTCAGCCTATCGGAGGTTAATGATCGCCTGCATTTTCTTGGATGGGAAGATGTTGAATTGGACTATCACACGTTACAACTGGCAATAGCCTCTTTTGAAAGGGATCAATCTCAAATGGTTAGTAAAAAAACGAATGAATGAGTTAAGAAGTATTAAATCAATAGATATGCAAATTTAAAAATATATTAGGCCAAGCATATATCTCGGACTTCTTGCCATTATCTGAACGCTGGTCAGGTAAAAAATCAGTGTAGATTGAAATCCATATTTCAGGATCAGAGGGTTATTTATCAAAATAAACCATCTTTGCATTTGCATCATTCTTGAGTTTCTAACTGTTCAAGGATCGTAAAGGTATTCTCAAGACCTGAAAGCAGGAGAATTTGCACTTTCCTCGCTTGAAAACAGGAAATGAATGATTCCTATTGTATCATTGAAAAGTGTCAGATTCCATCTTTCCCCAACAAACGCCGAAAAGAACTTGAAGTTGGGAACATGGCCTGAGAGAGCGGTTGGAACTACTTATCGAATCATACATATTCAGCAGGATCCAAATCTGCCAGTATTGCGTAGCTATCATTGAAAATGCGAATTGCTGTGAATAGCGCTCTAAATTCACCCTGAGGATCAGAAGCTTATGTTTGGTATTGTTGATTGATTCTGCATAGCAAGGACTTACGAATAGGATAATGATACTTGAGTTCTGATGGGCTCAGTAGAACCCACGACAGATATTTAACAACCAGGCCCTAGCGGTATTCAGAGGAAGTGTTTAATCTGGTCTGAATCTTTGAGGGTTCCTGCCGGCAGTCCAGAATCGCCCAGATACTGACCGTATCCTCATTGACTTTGTAGTATATGGCAAAAGGAAATCGCCTCGACAGGAGCCGATAATATCCAAAATGGATCGAGTAAATTCCCGCGTAGAGACGAAGAGAATCAATATCGGAAAAGAGAACTCAAGAAGTAATCGCAGAGTCCTTCTTCACGCGTCTCATAGAATCGAAAACCGTCGATGAGATTCTGCTCGGGTTGTCAATCATCAGGATGATCATCAGGTGCGCTCGCTAATCCTGGCTTTGGCGTCAGTCCACTCTCGGAACCGGGAAATGCCATCTTTTCCCATAGCTTCTCGAGCACGCAGGACGTCTGGTGGCCAGGAAAAGTCCCAGAAATTGGCCGCATGAAAATACCTCACTGAATTTTCGGTCTAGAGAACTAAGATTCAAGAGCAAATGTCTGAACAGAACCTGATTTTCCTTTTACATTTATGGCAGGCATGGCTTTAAGGACGAACGCATTTTTGAGTTCCTCTGCGACCTTTGAACTGACAAGAATATCCGTGCCGAATTCTTTGTTCAGGTCCTGGATTCGAGACGCAAGATTCACAGTTTCTCCAATCAGGGAATACGCTGTGCGATCCGAACTGCCAATATTTGCAGCAAGGACCTTTCCGGTATGAATACCGATTCCGTGGTTTAGGGTCGCATATCCTTGGAGAGCATGACTTCTGTTAATCTCTTCCAGGCGCTTTCGCATGGAAAGGGCGGCCTGTACCGCGGAATGTAAATGATTAGGGTCGTATATCGGGGCTCCAAAAACCGCTTCTATCTCATCGCCTATGAACTGAAGGATCAGTCCCCCATGCTCCTTGATGGTTTCCGCCATTGCATTTAAATAGTCGTTGAGCAGGTGGATCAGTTCTTTCGGGGGCGTCTTTTCCACCAGTGGGGTGAAGTCACGAAGGTCCGCGAACAAGATGGTTGCCTCTTTAAGCTCGCCATCAAGGGGGATATTGCCCTTTAGGATTTCATCTCTAATCTTCGAGTCAACATACCGACCAAATGTATTCTTAATCAGTTCCCTCTCCCTTAACCCTGCTGTCATGGCATTAAGGGCCTCTCCTGCAAAACCGACCTCATCATTGGTGTAAATGACGGCCTTTGCATTGAGATCCCCTTTTCTTACGCGGCTCATGGTGCGGATAATTTCCACAACAGGCTTCCTGAGATGATGCAGGACCAGCATGGCAATCAAAATGGATATCACCATGAACATCACACTCTCCACGGCGATGGTCTTCTGAATGCTGTCTGCCAGCAGGAAAGGGGTCACCTTCCCATTGACCTGCATGGTCCTGAACTGGCCGATGGTCAGGTGGATAAAAGCGAGAGGGACAATTGAAACGGCAAAAACGAGGACCGCCAGCCTGGTTTGCAGGTTAATGGAGCGTACCCCTTTCACTTTTGAAAGACCGCCATCCGGAAAAAACAAAGGGATCATATTGTGCTGGGACACGTGTTCCACCCAGAAAAAAGCCATCATACCCGTGATCAATCCGCAGGCGATTCCCATCCCCAGGCTTTTGGGGGAGGTAAAAAAGGCAAGCAAAATCGACCCGAACCCCCAGATAAAAATATCCATGACCGCCACAATCAAAGGCTCATTGAGCAGCCTTCGTCTGGCGGAATCAAGCAATCGGGGATCGGTATCAATGCCATCGGTAAAATGCCTTATGCATCTTCGGATGGGTCTTTCATACCAGATGGTCATGATGCAAATAACCACCAACGAGATGGTTCCGTAGGTAATATCCAGGTGGCGAAGGAAGGTCAAGAGTCCGTCGGACAGGGTGAGGCTACGGTGGGTAAAAAAGACTTTGGTGATGAATTCGCCGATAAAGTTGACGAATATATTTCCCAGAAGCATGCTGTTGATCAGGGAGAAATATCGAAGTCTGCCGTATGTGCGGATGTCGGATTTCATAGGGTAACGATTCACCAGTTTTGCGGTTTTGGGGTCATGAAATGGTTCAAAAAACCGAGTTTATCGATACGAGCGATTCTCGGCATTCCTAAAGCATAGCTCCAAACGGATCTCAGATCAGCTTATTTTTGTTCTTGATTCTTTTCGGTGAGGCTGGTTGGCATCGCTGGTAAGCGCGTCGCTCAAGCGGGGTGCCTCAAACTGAATGAAAATCGGCAGTAACCTGAAAAAAATTGACAAACCAGAATAAGTTCCATATTATTAGTTTTATTGTGCTAACTGTTTTTTGAGGGACTCGCAACCAGCCCTGAACCTTGAGTTCTGTCCTTGACATTTCAATAGGTTACAGCGTGCCAAGCGTCAACTGAAGGGGTTTATACGAAACCGTCAATTGTTGAGATTGATCATGAAAATCGAAGAAATCATTGAAAAGCTATCCCAAAGCATGGAACAGCATGAAACAGAGGCCTTTAACAATAGTTCGTTATCAAACCTTACGCCTACTCAGGTACATTATATCGACGCAATATTTCATTTAGAAGATCCAAAGATAAGCGAGTTGGCCTCGTATTTAAATGTAAGCAAACCAACAGTAACTATTGCTCTGAATAAAATGGAAAAGCAGGGTTTTGTAATCAAAACTCAATCTGATGAAGATCGTCGGTTTTTTAGCATTCAATTGACACCAAAAGGAAAAGAATTAGCTAAGCTCCACGATGAAATACACAAAAGCTATTCTGATATTTTCAAACAGGCGTTAAATAAAAAAGAGTTAAAAACGTTAGAAGCTTTGTTAGGAAAAGTACTTAAAAAGATATAATTTTTTTCATTCTATTAATTAGTTTTTTTTAACTAACTTAAATAATTGTTTGTATAAAAAATGAAACAAAAAACTCCACTCCGCTTCGGAAACCATTTATTTGTATGGCAGTAATTTATTTTAATCATAAGGAATTTAAAACAATGTTTAAAAAAGAAATCAAAGGCGTCCCAAGGATGCATCTAAGAACACCTAATTCAAATGTAGTGATGTATGGTATATTTAAGAATGCTGTGTCACAAAATGCACTAGAGAAAGCCATTCTTTATTTATATGATAAACATAAACTTTTAAATTGCCACATTGAAACCAACAAAAAAAACAAAATGTGGTATGTAATTAATAACATGTTATTACCTGAAATTAATACGGTCAAATTCATAAACATAAACGATGTAATAATAAATGAAATTACACATCGTTTTGATTTTGAAAAAGGTCCCTTAATTAGATTTACACTGATAAACCAAAATAAAACAATCTTAATAATAAACTGTCATCATGCTATTTGCGATGGAATGTCTCTTGTTTATCTTTTCCAAGATATTATTACCATTTTATCAGGAAATAACATTAAGGTAGAGCAAAAAATGCCTGTTTTCCTTGAACCCGAAAATATTCCGCAAAGGCTAGGCAATCCAATTTCAAAGTTTTTCATCAGCTTAATTAACAAAAAGTGGAGCAAAAAGCTCGTTATTTATTCAAATCAATTATATCAGGAATTGCATACTAATTTTTGGAAGGAATATAAGCCTCAAATTATCTCCTTTAAATTCTCAAAGGAAGAAACAGCAAATATTGTTTCGCAATGCAAAAAAAAATCTGTTTCCGTTAATACAGGACTGGTTACTGCCTTCTTGTATGCAGAAAAACAATTGTTTGATCAAAAAGATTATTCGAGCAAAGTTATAGTTACAGATAATCTAAGAACTCATCTTAAAAATCAGCCTGGTGAAAGTATGGGTTTTTTTGTTTCGACTGTGAGGCCCAATCTGAAATACAACGAAAAGAAAACTTTCTGGGAAAACGCGCAAATATTCCATAAAAAAATTAAGCGGCTTTTAAAAAAGGATCTTTTTGCAAATCAACTAATTTGCCTATTTACTCCAGAATTTTTAGACGTAATAATGCTAAATCATTTCGGGCAGAGAGATGATAAGTTGGCTAAAAAAATAATAAAAAAAGCTGGCATGCATAAATTAAATTCATCATTTACTATCGCAAATATGGGAATAATAGAACTAAATAGTAATTTAGCCAATTTTGAAATAACATCAATATTTGGTCCAATGGCATTTTCAAATGCAATGGAAAAGTATATAGGCGTTTTAACAATCAATAATGAACTCCATTTTTCAATATGCTTTAATGAAAACATTATAAATCAAAATTCAATTCTAATGATTAATAAAATGTTATCGCAAATATTTGATAATATTCCTATCCAATAGAAGTTTATCGGAAGAGAATAATCAATATTTTTAGTTCGCTCCGCGCCCTGGTGCTCCTTAGTCATCATGATTTATTTTGGCGAATTGGGGGGGGTATAAAATTCGATGGATTCGAAAAAAAACCCGACCTTGAAGTCCCAGTGAGACACCCGATCTTTCATGTAGGGGTAGACGGGTTCTTCGATACTCGAGAGGCAGCCCTTGTCCAAGGCAATCCCCACGAGAACCGAAATGATCGATTTTTGGCCGATCTGATCGGTTGCAACTGATCCCAATCATATCCATTCCTCCAAGAGCAGCCTGCCGCTTTTGACCAAAAGGACAACATGAACGTTTTCGTGGGTTCCCCTCCGGATGGCCGAGAGCATGTCATGGATCACCTCGGATTCCATGCCGACCGGACTGAATGAACAGGCTTGAAAAAGACAGACTTCTCATGCGAAAATCAGGTTTTCTGCTGATCATGACGCTGGAAATGAGATCCAAGTGAAATGATGATAAAATGAATATCGATTCTTGAGCATTGGATTTAATTGAACCAGCGTGAAAAGCTAAATAATTGGGTGTCTTAACATATAAAAATTTCTAACTTCAAAAATATCTGACTCAGAAACAACTTTAAATCCAAATTTCTCATAAAAAACTACATTATTATTCAAATCTGTTTCTAAATATGCTTTCGCCTTGCAAACATCCACTTCCTCGCAAAAGCGTTCCACAAGTATGGAACCAACACCTGATCTTTGGTGAGTTGGCAGCACACCAATCGGCCCCAGATGCCAATGTTGTTCAACCGGATCATGCTTTGCCCATTCCTTAAACCAGACGGATTTCCTCCAAGCGATATTGTGTTCATCTTCGAATACATCTGATTCAGCATCTGCCTTGCCGACGCATGACTTCATTCTCATGACTCCAATGATCTTTTCATTTTCTTTCGCCAGAAAGACAATTCCGGGCAAATTATTTAGAAGCTCGCAAAACATTCTTTCGATTTCCAGGCGTTCTTTTTCTCCATTGCCCAGGAAGACGCCAACATGGTGGGGATTGTTTAGCATGGCAATGCTCAGCACTTTCGCTGATTGCTGGATGTCATTTTGTTCCATAAAGGATATTTGGTTTTTTCTCATAGGAAACCCAAGAATAGTTTGACATTCAAATAATATATTTGTTTTACTAGATACATTTTCCCATGATTTATTAACTAAATGGCAATTGTTTATTATGCGGAATATTTTGATTTATTCTTGTATTTTGAGGTGAGGCTTGGGAAAAACATAGGTGTCATCTTCCTATACTCAATATATTTTTTACCTAGTCGTTTCACGAGCTCTGGTTCCTCTATGGTTTTCAGCTCCCAATAGCTAAGAAGAATGAATAGGGGCGCGAATATAATGAGAAGCGAAATAGACCCGAACAATATCCCAAAACCAAAAAGCGATGCGAATACTCCGGTGAGCATCGGGTTTCTGGTATATGCGTACGGGCCAGACGTTACCAATTGAGGCGGCGGGTTAAACGGAACTGGAGTGCCCTTTACCTTAAGGAAGTTTTGAACCGACCATCCTATCAAAAAAAATGCAAATAAAAAAACAGGTAATGCCAAAATGATACTTATGCGTCCTGAGACTAAATATGAAATTTCCAATAAATTATCCAGCTGCAAAGCCATAAAAATGAAAAAAAATATCAACAAGCTGAAAAAAAATGCACCAATGGGCGTAAATAAATTTCGAATCCTTTTTCTGCCTGTTGCAACTTTATACATCATATCTACTACTTTGTTTTTAAATTTCATGATATTAATCTAGTTCATAGCTCATAAATATGTTATATAACGAGGACACAAGGCAAGGCGGCCTCTGGCCGTCCCACTTCATACTCAAGTTGGAAGATTCAATGCTCGGATTTCCCTTTGCGCTTCTGTTTCGCCTCCATTATCGCCTCCTTGAGGTCGGATAGAAACAGGATCGGTGAGTTCTTGGATGCAACGTAAGAAAAGCCCCTCTGCGACGGAGTGATCACGATCAACATGTCAAATCATAATCTGACTTGCGTGCGGATACCCCCTTATTATAAACAAATGCATTTGTCCTCAAAGCATATCGGTAAATGGAGTTCATTGTTGATTGAACGACTCTGTAGCACGTGTTCTGATATTCAACCATCAAGCACTCTCTCGACTCGACCAGGTAGAGCGCAGCAAGTACGCAGACACAGGCATCCAGACCATCTTCAGTTGCCTTTTCTTAGCCATAGATGATGGCCTGGGCTTCTAGGGTGACGTCAAAGCGGTCCTTTCCTTCGATATCTATCTCGACATCGTATTTCCTTTTTAGATAACGCTTGGTGCGTTCAGGACCCATGCAGTGGATGTTAAAGTCCAGGCCCAGTTCTCTGCAGCGCTTCGCGTCACCGGCATACTTGCGCTTATTGAACCCACAACCAAAGGTGTCGTTAGATTTCTCTTCACGGAGCATGTCATGCCTCCTTGCATTACTGGGGAACTGGGGCTGGCCGATATCGTAGCTGGCTTCATCGGCTTTGCCCAAGTGAAAGCCATTGCTATCGACTTGATGGAGGTCCGGTTCCATGGGTCATTCAAGGCTGCTGGGCAGTCGATTCCCTCCCCTGACAATTTCTATTATCCCAAGCGTTGTAAGTTTTCCTTGAGCAGGTCCACAGCGAGCCGATAAGCTACGCTGACCGCCGGGAAACAAACCGTCTGAAAACCCCGCGTGCATTCTCTATCCGATTTTGGAAAGAATGGACGTTACGCATAAGCCCAGGCCCAGCCCTGCGATCAGGCTGCCTACGAAAAAAAGCGCGGATTGCTGGAGAAAGAAGAACCCGACCCCCAGTCCCAGCAAAACCCCTCCACCAATGGCCCAGGTCTCCTTGTTCACGTTCTTGTTCGGTTCACTCATGCGATACTCCTTCCATAAGGCAAATGGGTTGACAGCCAAATGATTCGCCCAAAGCTCTCATTCTATCAGCTTTTATCACGGAATGGGCATTTTTGTGTCCGGCATCCGGTTCTGAGATCGGCTCAGCCAGATCTGATCGATTCGATGCGGAACCTGCCTGGGCTGAATGCGGATTGTGTGCTCACCGTCGTGCGTGAACTCGATGAACACGGGGTCGTCCGTGTCCCCGGCCCAGCCGTAGACCCCTGCCGGGTTGACGTCCAGCCAGTTCCCCAGGCGGACGCCCTTGGATCCTGTCCCGATCTGTCCGTCCACCTGGAGCCAGACCGAGTCAGTGTAGCCGTTGTCGAGATCGGTCTTGCCGCGGAGCCAGACGAAGTAGCGTCCCGCGGGTGCGATGAACTGCATATCCAGGTACACTCCGGGGTGGGGCTCGATCCGCTGGCTGGCGCCGGCCGTGAACTCGATCGCCTTCCCCCGGGAGGCCGTTTCGTCGGGGACCACCCGGACGCCTTCGGGGGACTTGTCCGTGATGGACGCGGTGTCGAGGAGGATATCCTCCCCGGCTTGGTAGACCAGGGGCGCCGGCGAAAAGTCTCCGCCCTTGCCGGACACCTGGTTAAAGACGGCCAGGACGATGAGGCCCAGGTATAGGACGTGGGCCGGGATCAGCGTCTTCTTCCGCCGAAAGGCAGCGAAGGCCGGCTGCTTTGTCTTCATGCCGAAGAGGAAGCGGAGGAGGTCCACCCTTCGGACGAACCCGGCGTAAAGAACGATTACGAGGGCAAAGGAAACGGAGAAGGTGACCGCCCACTTGAGGGCCGGGGGGAGGTCCCAGCCCATGACAAAGAATCCCACGAGTACCAGCGCAGGCTGGTGCAGAATGAAGAATGGCAGCACCCCCTCATTGGCCGTCCTCAGGAAGGGCCGGTTTACGTTCAGGTGCCTCATGCCGAAGCCCAGGATGGCAAAGAGCCAGCACCAGGCGCTGTAGACGGAGAGGCCGTAGAGCACCCAGCCCGGGAACGCCCCCTGGGACGGGCCAAAGAGGCCGTAGAGGTGGATCGTGGTGAGAAGCGCGCCTATGCCGAGGGAGACCCACCGCTGGTCTTGAATTCTTTGCTGGAACGGCTCGCTTGAGACCGTCATGAACCCGGCCAGCAGGAACCAGATGTAGTAGAGGAACCCCCACCCGCCCGATCCGGCCTCGAGCACGGGCCCCGGGATCACGGCCTTCATGAGGAGGAAGGGGACGGGGAAGAGGACATACATCAGGCCCGGCAGGGCCAAGGCGGCCATGAACCGCTCCAAGGCACCACTCCAGCTTCCCTCGAGCCGGACGAAGAGGCGGTAGAAGATCATGCTGTAGAGGAACAGGAAGAACAGATACCAGAGGTGCATGCCGTGATAGGCGAAGTTGCCGGGCATGCCGATCCCCACATACACCCCGTGGAAGTACTCGGGGAGAAAGGCGAGGAACGACCCGGAGAACAGGCCGTGGTTCACCCGCTCGAGATACACCTGGAGGGCGCTGTGGGTGACCGCGCCCATCAGGACAGGGATCATGAGCCGCTGGAACTTACCCACGTAATAGCCGCGGAAGCCCTGGAACTTGCGGAGGGCGAAGAAGAGGCTCGCCCCGGAGATCATGAAGAAGAGGGGCATGAGCCAGCGGGTGGCCCAGAGGGTCCACATCTCCACCCAGACGAAGGTCTGGGCGTTCTTGACGTGCCAGTCGCCCAGGTTGAAGAACCGGGTGCTGTGGTAGAGGAAGACGATCAGGATCGCGGTGACGCGGAGCCAGTCGAGGTCGTACCGTCTGTCAGGCGCTGTGGGTTTCATGAAAAATTTCCTCCCCTTGAACAGACTCCCCGGGCTTCAGGGGCACGCATTGGGTACCCGGCTGCCCGACGGCACGCCTGAACGCCTCGTCTTCCGCCGGGCGGAAACGACGCCGGAAGAAGGCGGGCATGTTGTATCGACAGGGAAAAGCTGAACTTCATGGTTTATGCTCCAGGGGGATCCAGATCCGGTGGCTCACCAGGCCGTGGGCCCTCAGCGTGGAGGCCATCAGGAGTCCCAGCCGGCTCCCGTGGCTCTTGACTTCCGCCGAGTCGTGGAGGATCTGGACGCAGTAATCCGTCTCGACGTACGAGCGGCGAAAGACCCTACATGTCATTTGCGCTCGAGGGGCGTCCACCCCTCGAATCCACGTCTCGAGCTCCTCTTCCAGGACCCCCCGGTTCTTCTCCGTGGTCCGGAGCTCGATCATCTCCATCCAGGTCATGGGCCTTTGCCTCCCGCGTCACATGGAATCAGATCTTGTGCGGGTTTCGTGCCAGAAGTTATTTTCCAATGGTATTGGGTAGTTAAAAAATGAGCTCTCGATATATCGCCACATTCGGCACTTTTTAATTGTCGGATTCGACAAGATCGGCTCTAATGACTATATCTGGTAAAACTATGAAGCAGCAAAAGGGGGGTTCCATGGAACCGGATGCTTTCTTTCGAGAGGCCACGCTGAGGATCTGCGGGAACCTGGAGATCGAGGGGGCGCTTCATTCCCTGGTCCTGTTCCTGCGCCCGCTCATGCCCGTGAACCACCTCTTCCTGCAGCACTACGACCCGGACCTCCGGTCCATGCGAACCATCGCCTACGCGGACGAGCGGGAGGGCCGAAGGCTGGACCTGCTGACGCGGCTCTCCGAGGACGCGGGCGAGCTGGCCGGGAACGCCCCGCCCGAACAGGACGCCTTCCTGCTGAAAGACCCCATGGCGTTTCCCGTGAGCCGGGAGATGACCGCGTTTCACGGGGTGACGCCCACCTCGGTGATTCTCCTGGTCCTCCGAAGCCGGGAAGAGACCCTGGGATACCTAGTGCTCCTCTCCGGAGAGGAGGAGCGGTTTCGGGAAGAGCACCTCGAAAGGGTCCGCCTCCTCAAGGAGCCCCTGGTCATCGCCATGTCCAACGCGCTCAAGCACCGGGAGGTCCTTCGGTACAACGCCCTTTTGGCCGACGACAACCGCTTCCTCGATGGCGAGCTCCGGCGCGTGTCCGGGGAGGACATCGTGGGGGCGCGCTTCGGCCTTCGTCCGGTCATGGACAAGGTGCGGCAGGTGGCGTCCCTGAACAGCCCGGTCCTTTTCCTGGGGGAGACCGGTACGGGCAAGGACCTCATGGCCCGGGCGGTTCACGATATCTCTTCAAGGAGCGGGGGGCCGTTCGTGAGCGTCAACTGCGGGGCCATTCCCGAGACCCTCATGGACTCCGAGCTCTTCGGCCACGAAAAGGGGGCCTTCACCGGGGCGATATCCCAAAAGCGGGGGCGCTTCGAGCGGGCCCACCAGGGGACCATTTTCCTGGACGAGATCGGGGAGCTGCGCCCTCAGGCCCAGGTGAGGCTCCTGCGGGTGCTCCAGCACCGGGAGATCGAGCGGGTCGGGGGTGTCGAGACCATCCCCCTGGATATCCGCATCGTGGCCGCCACAAACCGGGACCTGGAAAAAATGGTGCGGCACGGGGCGTTCCGGGAGGACCTGTGGTTCCGGCTCAACGTTTTCCCCATCTGGATCCCGCCGCTTCGCGATCGGGCCATGGACATCCCTTCGCTGGTCCAGCACTTCCTCGAGCGGAAGTCCAAGGAGCTGAAGCTGAGGGCGGTCCCCGCCCTCGCCCCGGGTGCCCTGGACCCGCTCATGGACTACCCATGGCCGGGTAACGTGCGGGAACTGGAAAACGTGGTCGAGCGGGCCATGATCCTCGATCCGGCCGGACCCCTTCGCTTCGGGCACCTGGGCGCGGCTGTCCCGGAGGGGGAGGTAGATGTGTCGGGGGCAGAGGGGGAGATAGAGTCTCTGGAGGCGGTGGTCTCGAGGCACATCCAGCGCATGCTGGCCCGGACCCGCGGAAAGGTCAATGGGCCCCGCGGCGCGGCAGCCCTCCTGGGCGTCAACCCGAGCACCCTCCGGAACCGCATGAAGAAGCTGGGCATCCCCTTCGGCCGAAAGGCCTCCCGTTCAGGGTCTAGAGCCAGTCCTTGACCTTGCGGCCTTCCCGGTCCCTGAATTCACCGAAGATCACGATCACGCTGTCAACGAGGTACCAGATGCCGAGCCCCCCCAGGGTGAAGAGCATGAGCTTGGCCGTGCCGGTCCTGCCCGCGTAGAATCGGTGCGCTCCAAAGATGCCGAAGCCGAGGCAGAGGATGACAGCGACGAGCCGTTTTCGGTCGCTCACGTCGGGTGTCCTGGGGGTTCCTGCGAACTCTTTGGCTTCCGCGTTCCATCCCTTTTTGAGGTGATCGGTTGTCCACTTCCTGACCCTCTGGGAGAGCTCAGGCTCGATCATCACCTTGTAGGCCGGAACGGGCCTGGAGATGTTTTTAACCGGTTTCTCCCCGAGGTACTCATAGGCAAAGGGCAGCTTATCCTCGATCTGGTCATAGGCGGTCCGCGAGATGCAGATGCCGCCGGGATCCGCCATGGCCTCCAGCCGGGCCGCGATATTGACCCCGTCCCCGTAGATTCGGTTATCCTCCACGATAACGTCGCCGAGGTTCATGCCGATGCGGAACTCCATTCTCCGGTGGCGCGCGAGTCTCCCGTTCTGTGTCTTGAGTTCCTTTTGAATCGCCACCGCGGCCTGCACCCCGTCCACCACGCTGGCGAACTCCGCCAGGATGTTGTCCCCGGGGGAGTCCACCACGCGGCCGTGGTGCTGCTCGATGAGTGTGGTCATCAAGCCCCTGTAGGTGTTGAGGGTCCGAACGGTGGCCATTTCGTCCTCGCGCATGAGGCGGCTGTATCCCTGAACATCGGCGCTCAGGATAGCGGCAAGCCTGCGGGTGACGTTTTTCTGTGGCATCTGGGTTTCTCGTCCTTCCGAAGCGGGGCTATGCTGGCTTATTTGCCATTTTCGATCGGAAACTTCGGAAGTTGGTCCTATCTTACGACCTCGAACCGCAAATGGCCATTGTTTTCAGAGAGCGGCGAGACAAAAGCCGGGAGTGGACCGGCCGCCGATGGAGTAAAGCTCGTACTGCGGACTAAACCCGCAGAGGGTTACAATTTCCCCTTTGTTACAACAATTGGTTATAAGGTTCAAAGTCCATGGTAATATTTATCAATAATCTCACCAGCCTCATTCTATGCCCATTTATCAGTTACAACGGTTATATTTTCCATCATAACATTCTAGCATTTGAGCTAAAGCGCTTTGAACCGCCCTTGACACCGGGCAGCCCACCCGAATCAAACTGGAAATCAGGCAGGCCGCGAATTCAGAAGGATTGCGGAGCAATTCCCCAACTTTTAAATCAGGGGCTCGGCTTTTTGCGTCCCCTGAATTTTTTTGTTGGCAGTCTGGCGCTATCCATTCGTTTCACTCCGAAGAAACATCTTAATTCTTAAATGAAAAGGTCTCCCATAGAAAGTCGGAATTCCCGGGGGCACCGGAACGAGATATATTCATGAGGGCTGAAAGCGAATTGTCTCCGCATCCATCATTCCAATCCCTGCCTATTCTTCTGAAAAGGAAGACAACATCTTGATATGATTGAAATCGTATAGGAATGTTGTGAGGTGGCACAAAATCGTTCGGATTAAATTCCGCAGGCAATGGAACGCTCTCGACCTTGGATGTATTGATAGCAATCCACCGAGAGTCGATTATAACAATTACGAACTGGTGCCCGTTGATCGTCGCACTGACGTCTTGGTTCACCAGTGCGTGATTATAATCGTCAGCCTTGGAGGAAACGACGTAGCGAAGGTCTTTTGGCTTGTTGATCAGACCCAATGCTTTGACTACCGCCATGAATGCCCTTGCATAGTGTGTACACCCGAAGGCTGCTTTTGTTCTGATTATTTCGTCGGCAGAAGGGGCAAAAAATACGTCCGCCGAATTGGTCTGCATGTACTTTATACGCCACCTTCGAAGGGTCTGCTTCTGCATAGGCGAAAGACCAATCGTCAATACCGCTCCAAGTCCCACTTTGCTCAACATATTATAGAGCATGAATTTGCCCGGTTCCAAATTGTTGACAGACACCCCGTCCTGCGGGTCTATCAGAGTTTTCGAAACAAGGATTAACTGCGCCAATCTGTCTTGGTCTCGCTTGTTGTTGAGACGAGGCCATACAGTTTTACTTGAGTACTTTTTCACCTCTGGGGTCACAGCGAGAAGCGGTTCATCCTGCGCAGCAAGTGCTTCGTTCTTGCTGCTTGATGCACAGCCGAACAGCATAAGCATAAAGATGCAGACTGCAATGTTCGTCTTCATTCATGAATTCCTTGCTGGCAGCGCCTCCAATGAAGCGCGAGGAATAGCGCGCTCAGCGCGCTATTCCTCATCGCTGTCGATTGCTTTGTTGTGCAATATCTTGATTTCCTTGTGCCTGAAACAGTCGGTGGTGTGGTCATTGACCATTCCAACTGCTTGCATGAATGCGTAGCAGATCGTTGAACCTACGAAATTGAACCCTCGCTTCCTCAAGTCTTTGCTCATTATGTCGGAAATTTTTGTCTTTACAGGTAAATCCGCCATAGATTGCCAAGCATTTTGTTTGGTAATGCCATCGACATAACGCCAGAGATACGAATCCAGTGATCCGTATTCCTTTTGGATTCCAAGAACGCCTCGGGCGTTCTTGATTGCCGATTCAATCTTCAGGCGATTGCGCACAATGCCTGCGTCAGAAAGCAGGCGTGTCACATCAACATCAGTGTAATTGGCAATGCGCTGGCAATCGAAGCCATGAAAGGCCTTCCTGTAGTTCTCTCGCTTCTTCAGAATGGTCATCCAACTCAGGCCAGCCTGTGCTCCCTCCAGAATCAAGAACTCAAACAGCAGGCGATCATCATGGATGGGTATACCCCATTCGTCATCGTGATAGGCAATGTAGAGGGGATCGCTTCCACACCATTCGCACCGTGTCTTCATATTTCTCCCATTCCCAACGTACTACTGTGAGGCGCGCGGCAGTTTTGCGCGTTTTTACCAGCAGATTGTTAAATGCTTTTTTGATCCCCTAATATTTTTCTTACTTTGAAAATATAGGCTAAATCGTGATCATTTTCAAAGTTAATAAAAGCATGCTTTTTCTTAGCAAGATTTAAGGAAAGTTTTCCAATTTCAATTGAAGCACCGGATAATATAGCACTGGTGGCTACTATTGGCGAACCTGCTACAATAGCCATCATAGCTCCAAGCCCAAGAGCAATTGTGCTTTTTGAGTTTAATAAAATATCAAAAGTGGAAGCTTTGGTATTGAAATCATATTTTTTGCATGTATTGAGATAGCTATCAATCCTTTCGTTTATGTCATCCTCGATATATGCAGGGCTTTGGTTCGAATAATTTTTATACAAAAAAAGTCTTAATCGCCTTAGTTTTGATAAAGCATCTAAATCTTTTCTTAATTCAAATATTTGCTCCCATGAAATATTTTCAGTATTTATTAATTGAAGACCCACAAGCGACAAAAGCAAATCATCACTGTGCTCAGTATTTGCAAATATGGAATTTTCTGGGGCAACAATTGGGTATTTCCCAATGAGTCCGTATTTAAGAAAAATTTTGTTTATACAGTCCCTAAAATAACCATACTTAGGATGCTGCGTGTTCCGAATGTAATCCTCTTTTGGTCCACTAGGAGGAACATTTTTATCTCCAGTCCTGTATTCAAAGAATTCATGCTCAATTCTACTTACTTCCTTAATAATTGCATGCTCTTCTTTGAATATTTCGTAAAATATTAAGGACTCATTATCGACACCGTACGTGGCGATATTTTTGTTAATGTACGCATTAAATTCTGCCTCTAAAATTTCATCTATTGGCCATAGAAGTGTGTTTATAGATAGAGGCATGATTTTATCAAAATATAGTGCGCAAGTTTTTAAACAATCGCCATCAAGACAGATGACTGTATCTTCTTTTGTGTAGTCCATAGTAAACCTTGTATTGAGGCATTTAGCAACAATTAGATTGATCCGAATAAAATGTGGAATTTCTCGTTTCTGTCCGTAGAAAATACCTTCAAACACCCCGCAGAAGACTAATTACCCCTTGTGATTCGCAGCATTTCCTCTGGTCGATCCATTTAGCTCGGCATGTTATGCGGATCGTCATAAAATACCTCTCAAAGTCAGTACACAGAACTCCGTACACTGCACTTTTTGTAGTGGGAAGTGAATGATTCCGATGGTAGCACTGAAAAACTCGGGATTCCAGTTTTACCCTACAAACCTTGAAAACCGTGAATCTAATTATTGGGCCTAAATGACCCACTCCAGGATCTCCCAGAATAGGACCCCAATTATTCTCCTTTCCTGAATACTTCCGATTGTATCACTGAAAATCGTCAGATTCCAACTTTCCCTGCTAGTCTTCAAAATCGACTGCTTAAAGATCTTATCACAGTTTTTTCATAGAAGATATGAGTTGGAGATCAAAGCCACCTCCTACCCTGAGATATGAGAGTGAAATCTCACATTAATAATATGATTTGAAATATGTGATATTTGATCAGTATTTGATAAAGTACTTTTTGATGGAACACAAGATATAGTGCTTGAGAAAAATTCGTTTTAACGCTTAGAGAAAAGTGTTTTTCAAGTCAACAATATTTGCATTAGTTATTAGCGCAGGAGAACTTCACAGTAATTCTGATATCCGAAAATTTTGCTACCCGACATGCGATAATCAATTTCTATGATCTTGAAAATTAAAAAGTGATTGGTACCAATGTATTTCTAAAACGCACCAGCATCAACCAAGTCATTTCATTATAATACGGGCTATTGCAAGCGATTGCAACTGTTATCTCGCCCCAAGTTTTAACTTCCATTCTGACAGGAGCTTATCAATCTCCGGGTAGCTCAACCGGTTTGAATTGTAATGGGCCAAGTTGGAAAAGCTTAAAGATTGTACTGAAATAAAATTATGTTATTTCGAAAATAATCTGTTGATCTCCTTATCGAATTATTAAAATTAATTAAAAGACTTAAACTTGATGATAAAGGATGTATCATTGACATGATGAATTCCAAAAAAAATTGTGTTTGACTGTGTTTTCAGTCATCAGTGTAGAGTAGCATCTTGGTGGGTATGAGTTGACATATTTCTTTTTGTAGAAAAACGACAGAGTTTTACATTTACAGATACTTAGAAAAATTAATATGAATGGTAGCCCAATCTGCCATTTTCGAGTCCTCCCAAGCGTTCCCTTTGTGTCTTTCCGCGATTTCTCTTAGGATACTTAAGATACTAAAACCTAGGCCGGTTACTTCTTTATACATACATGGTTGACCTCATTGAAATTGATCGAAAATATTTTTAATATTCAAACGGCTTTTAATGGCCTTGAAAACTAATCCAAGTATAATTGACTTATGTCAAAGCTTTCCATTTATCCAATATGTCATAATATTTTTAATTCTATCAGAGAAAGCCGAAACATTGACTTGAATGAAGGAGGGATTGAGAATGAAAGCGATCATTCGTGCCGACCATACAGATCCCGGTTTTGTGGATCAGGTTAACGTGCTAAGCGGGACGAATGTGGGACTCTGTTTTCACTGCAGAAGCTGCGCGAATGGATGTCCGTTTGTCGAAGCCATGGACTATGCCCCCCACGGGGTCTTCCGCCTTGTTCAGTTCGGTTTGCGCGAAGAAGCCTTTTCCTGCTCTACCATCTGGATTTGCGTAGGATGCCACACCTGTTCCATCCAGTGTCCCATGGCCATCGACATACCCGCTGTCATGGACGCCATCTGCCAGATGGCCTTGGAACAGGGCATCGAGGCAGCCGAACCCGATATCCTCCGGTTCCACCGGGAGGTCATAAGGTCCATTGGCCACTATGGACGGACCCACAAGCTGGAGATCATGCTGCGCTATAAGCTGGGAGCAGGGAAATGGTTCGAAGACATGGATGTCGGCCTTCGGATGCTTGCCAAGCGCAAGCTGGATATCCGACCATCACGAATCCAAAAAATGAAGGAAATCGAAGCCCTTTTCCAGGACTCCCAATATGGAGGGCCCAATGTCTAGCGATTCCACCCAGGCACTTTCCTATTTCCCGGGTTGTTCCATGGCCACATCCGCCAGGGAGAGCCATCTGTCCCTCATGAAGGTCGCGCGGAGACTCGGCCTCGAATTGCAGGAACTTGAAGACTGGAACTGCTGCGGTTCGTCTTCCGCACACAGCCTTGACAAAGATCTCGCATTCTATCTTGCCGCAAGGAATCTTTCGCTTGCCCCCCCGGAAAAACCACTTTTAGTCATGTGTCCCAGTTGTCTCCATCGTCTTCAACTGGCCCAGGTCAGAATGCAGGAAGATTCCGCACAGCACCAGGCGGCCATGGAGGCTTGCGGACGGGATATTGATCTGGAACTTTCGATCGTTCATTTTTTTGAAATTCTGGAACAAGCGCTTCAGAACAGGGGTAAGGGGATAGCGGGCCCCGGTTTAAGGGGGATCCGTTTTCTCCCTTATTACGGCTGTATGCTGGCCTATCCCCCCGTCCTCAGGAGAAAGAAAAAATATCATGGAATTATCGAATCAATTTTGAGCTCCGTAGATGCCGAAGCCGTTTCGTGGCCTTTTGCTTCAAGATGTTGCGGGACGTTTCTGGCCGCCGCAAGGCCCGATATCGCGACAAAAACCGTCAATCACATCATGTATGGGGCCGTTCGGTCCGGGGCCGAGTGCCTTGTCACGGCTTGCGCCATGTGTCAGCTGAACCTGGAAATCCGCTGTACCATTGAACACAATCTTCCAGTCTTTCATCTCTCCGAAATTTTGGCTATTGCCATGGGTGAAACAGCCTTCAAGGCCTGGTTCAAACGCCACCTGGTGGACCCGATCCCCCTGATGAAGGGCAGAGGATTCATTCACTGAAAGGACCTTGTCGCTTCCAGATTCACTCATAAGGGACCCAAACACCAAATGACCAGCCAACTTATTGATTCAATTCAATTTTTGGCATAAACCTTTGACAAGGGAATGTCCTCTATTTCAGAATGATTTATATGAGCATGATATCGGCATAACCGTTTCCTTCCATTTCATGGTTCTTTGGGTACAATCCCCAGGGGAGGCGTATGAATTCAGAGGGTTCAAGCCAAAAGACTGGAACGAACTGGAAGCGTTTCATCCGGCCCGCCCTTTACATAACGCTCGGCATCCTCATCGCGTTTCCTGTTTTCAGTATCACCTACTACAGCATGGTCCGGACCTCCACTCCACAGTTCTGCGCCTCCTGCCACGAGATCCAGTTTGCTTACAACTCGTGGAAGACCTCCACTCACGCCAACAACGCCCAGGGGTTCGTGGCGGACTGCATGGACTGTCACCTGCCGGCTCCCCACGACACGATCAACTTTTTCTACACCAAGACCGCACACGGCATAAAGGACGTGGTGGTGCACTTCATTCAGGATGAATACGACCACGAGGAGAACCGCCAGGCGGCCTATGCCTCGTTCAAGAACGAACAATGCCAGAAGTGCCACCGAAACCTGCTTCACATTCCGGACAAGCGCGGGGCCATGCTCGCCCACCGCTCCGTTGTCTACGCCCTTCCCGGTTACGAGAAGCGTTGCGTGGACTGTCACAGGGACCTTGTGCACAACAAGAGGGCCTTCTACGAGTACAAGCAGTTCAAGGAGCCTTACAGGGGCCTGGGCCTATAGCTTTTTCAATTCATGAAGGAGTCAACACGAGGTGCATCCATGAAGACAAGAATCTTTCGTACCGCCGTCCCCGCCGGGGCAGCCCTGCTAACCATCTGCCTCGCCCTTCCGGTATTGAGTCAGGAAGCGACGAATACCGCCAAGGAGAAGGCCTTTCGGATCGAACGGAGCATGCCGCCGGAGGCCGTTGCCTGCATTCAGTGCCACAAGCAGGAGCACCCGGGTATCTTTGCCGACTGGGCCGCCAGCCGACACGCAAGCGCCAACATCACGTGTTACGATTGCCACAAAGCCGAAGAGTTCGACCCGGACGTGAGTCAGGTCCACTACAAGCAGTACGAGCGGAGTGATACGGACTACGGGACCAAGGCCTATCGCGTGCCCGTCGCCGGGGTGGTCACCCCCAAGGACTGCTCCCGGTGCCACCCGGATGAGGCCAAACAGTATGCCCTGAGCAAGCACGCCAACACCCTGGAAATTATCTGGAAGATAGACCCCTGGCTGAACGACGGCATGAACAGCGACTTTGAGCGCATTTCCGGCTGCTACCACTGCCATGGCACCATCCTGAAGAGCAAGGACGGCACGCTCGATCCCGAGACCTGGCCCAATGTTGGCGTGGGGCGGATCAACCCGGACGGGAGCCGGGGATCGTGCACGAGTTGTCACACCCGTCACCTGTTTTCCGTCATGGAGGCCCGGAAACCCGAGGCCTGCGGGCAGTGTCACCTGGGTCCGGACCACCCGCAGATAGAAATCTACATGGAGAGCAAGCACGGGGACATCTACACAGCCCACGGGGATGGTTACAACTGGACCGCGGCCCCCGGCACCTGGAGCCCGGGCGTGGATTACCGGGGCCCTACATGCGCTTCCTGCCACATGTCAGGCGCGGGGACCACCCTAACCACTCACGACGTGACCGAACGGCTCTCCTGGGAAATCCAGGCCCCGCTGACGGTGCGCCCTTCGGAGTTTGCAGCCTTCCCGGCCAAGACCAACTGGGAGGTGGAGCGCAACAAGATGAAGGAGGTGTGCACCCAGTGCCACGGGGACACATGGGTGAATGACCACTATTCGAAATTTGACCGTGTGGTGAAAGAATACAACGATGTTTACTTTAAGCCTGCAAAGGCCATGCTGGATGATCTTTATGCCAAAGTCTTCTGGACAAAGGCCGCTTTTTCGACGAGCGGCTCGAGGTGGAATATTACGAACTGTGGCACCACGAAGGCCGGAGAGCGCGGATGGGGACGGCCATGATGGCCCCGGATTATGCGTGGTGGCACGGCTTTTACGAGTGCAAAAAACGCTACAACAACTTCATGGAAGAGGCCCGCGAGCTGATCCATGAAAATCGCAAGGCCTACAAGGCGGAGGACTATCCCAACGCCACCGGCAGCCGGGAGAGACCTGCGGAAGTGGCTCCGCTGAAATAGCCCCGGTGTCCTCCCATCTCAAAGATTCTACTTAAAAAAACGGCGGCAAACGGCTTGGAGGTGATGTCATATCAATGCCATGCCGCTTGTTGCCGCACAGCTATCTACAAACCATTATAATAATTTTGTCATCTCTTTTGGGCGTGGCACCTTGACTACCAGAAACCTGAGAGCTGACTCGCCTTCATTGTACCAGCAATGGGGTATTTTTGCCGGGCTGCTGACCAATGTGTCGGGTCCCACCTCCTTTTTTTCATCGCCAATCTCCACGATGCCCTTTCCTTCAAGGACATAGAAAAAGACATCAACAGGCGTGATGTGTTTCTTTAGGGCCTGCCCCGGCTCCAGGGATATGTGAACGACCTGGGCATTCTCCGTGTCATAGAGCTTGCTCGCCTTGACGCGGTGCGGGTTCTCTATAGGCTTTGCCGCCTTTGCATCCACTGTTTTCACGTTTCACTCTCCTTGACCCTGGCGCCCCGGCCTTCAGGGCCGGAGCACCATTTTTATGAATTACATCAGAAAAAGTCGTTTTACTTTCCGGCCATCATAGCCACAATGTCTTCCTGGACCGTTCCGATGGGCTTGATGTCGAATTTCTCAACCAGGACATTGGCCACATTGGGTGAAAGGAAGCCCGGCAGCGTGGGGCCCAGTCGAATGCCCTTGACGCCCAGGAACAACAGGGCAAGCAGAACGGCCACCGCCTTCTGCTCGTACCAGGCGATGTCGTAGGAAACCGGCAGCTCGTTGATGTCGTTCAGGCCGAAGGCCTCCTTGAGCTTCAGGGCGATCACGGCCAGGGAATAGCAGTCGTTGCACTGGCCCGCATCCAGGACGCGGGGAATGCCGCCGATGTCGCCCAGGGCCAGCTTGTTGTAACGATACTTGGCGCACCCGGCTGTCAGGATCACCGTGTCCTTCGGGAGGTTCTCGGCCACTTCCGTAAAATAGCTGCGGGCCTTCTGCCTTCCGTCGCACCCGGCCATCACCACGAAGCGCTTGATGGCTCCCGATTTCACGGCATCGATCACCTTGTCGGCCAGGGCCAGGACCTGGTTGTGGGCAAACCCTCCCACGATCTTCCCGGACTCGATCTCCTGCGGCGGCGCGCATTTCCTGGCCAGCTCCACGGCTGCTGAAAAATCCTTTGCCCCGCCCGCCTGCCTGTCGGCGATGTGTTTGGCTCCGGGATAATTGACGACGCCCGTGGTGAACAGCCGGTCCAGGTAGGTGTTTTCCTTTTTGATCGGGATCAGGCAATTGGTTGTCAGAACGATGGGACCGTTAAAGGACTCGAACTCCCTGTTCTGATGCCACCACGACCCGCCGTAGTTGCCCACGAAGTGGTCGTACTTTTTGAAGGCCGGATAGTAATTGGCGGGCAGCATCTCCCCGTGAGTGTAAACATCCACACCTGTTCCTTCGGTCTGCTTGAGGAGTTCTTCCATGTCTTTCAGGTCGTGGCCGGAAATGAGGATGCCGGGGTTTTTCCCCACACCTATGTTCACCTCGGTGATTTCAGGGTTGCCATAGGCCTTGGTGTTGGCCTCGTCCAGCAGGGCCATGGTGTTGACAGCGGTCTCCCCGGCCTTCATGACCATGGCGATCATGTCGTCCGTCGAGAGCTCCCTGGTGGTGGAGGCAAGCGCCTCCATGAGAAAGCCGTATATGTCGTCTTTTTCATGACCGAGAATCGCGGCGTGATCGGCATAGGCGGCGATGCCCTTGCTGCCGATGATCAAGAGCTCCCTCAGAGAGCGCACATCCTCGTTTTGAGCGGCCGTGATCCGGACCTCATCCGACATGGCCTTTTTGACGATTTCTTCTCTGTCATCCGAAGCCCAGATGGCGCAATCAGGCAATTCGCCGGGTACCTCGGCCCCCAGCTTTCCCCTGAACGCATCACGCACCTTGAGGGCCTGCCTGATTCGGTCGATGATCACATCATCGTCCCAGGCCACATTGGTGATGGTGGTGAAAAGGGCTTCACAGATGAACCGGCCGGCGTCTTTGTCCACAGTGCCTTTTTCTCTCAACTTTTCCCCGTAAACCGAGATGCCCTTGCACACGTAAATGAGAAGGTCCTGGAGGTCGGCCGTCTCCTCTGGTTTGCCGCACACACCCTTGATGGTGCAGCCGGTGTTTTTCGCCGTTTCCTGACATTGAAAACAAAACATGATTTTTTCTCCTTTCCTTTAAGTGTTATCATTTTTGCCCTAGCCGTTTTCTCCGCCCACCCATCAAAGGCGAAAAGCCGTCCGGGGAATTATGGTGTCTATACACGTTTTTGATCGGAAACCGAGGATTGCCACATTTCGATGCGATGACCCTCCGGATCGAAGATATGAAAAATCCGGGCGCTCCATGGATGCGTTTCAATCCGTGTCGGATTCAAGCCCATGTTGCCCGCATCTTCCCTGGCAACCTCAATGTCCCCTACTTGAAGCGATATGGTGACTCCAGCTTTCCCGGAGCCTTTGACGGAAGCGCGTTTTTCATCCGCTATGCTCAGCCTCGACGTGGCGGTGAGGCCGAATTCTACAAACCAGTCGGTGGAGAAAAGGACCGGCAACCGCAGGCCATCTCGGTAAAAACACACTGTCGCATCCCATTTCTTGCAATAAAGGATTGTGTTGGCGGTTATAAGGCTCTCATGCATTGTTCTTAACCTGTTATCTGAAACCGTGCTCCTTGTGTTTTTCCGCAATCGTGCCGGCCAGCCTATCCAGGGCTTCAAGATCAGTCTCCGAGGGGGTCCCTTTGCATAGGACAGGCTCCAGCACTTCAACTTTCAGATTGGGAATCATTCCCGCAAGGGTTTCCACGGTCTTTCCACCCCATCCGTAAGAACCGACGATAGAAAGAAACTTTGCCTTGGGCCTCAAGGCATTGGCCAGAAATGTGGCGTAGGCGGCTAAAGGGTGGGGGCCTGCAAGAACCGTCGGCACCCCCACGACAACAGTCGCCGCATCGACGAGCGCCATGGCGAGCTTCCCGATATCGGTGACCGCCAGATTGAACGGTTCGACGCGCACCCCACGTTCGATCAGACTGGATGCCAGGCGGTCGACAAGCTGCCGGGTGCTGCCGTGCATGGACACAAAGGGAAGAACAACCACATTGTGGGGTTCTCCTATGACCCAGTCCCGATACCCATCCATGATCCAGGAAGGTCGATCGTGGATCTGTCCGTGGCTTGGGGCGATCATTTGGATGTCATACCCTTTGAGTTTCTCGATGTTCTTGGTGATCACGTTGCGAAAAGGCATCATGATTTCGGCGAAATACCGTTTGGAGGCCTCATACACGCGCCCCTGGTCGGTGACGAAAAGATCGGAGGTCGCGATGTGCGAACCATAGAAATCACAGCTGAAAAGGATGCGATCCTCTTCAAGGTACGTCACCATGGTTTCTGGCCAGTGGACCCAGGGCGTGTGGATAAATTGCAGGGTCTTGTCCCCAAGAGACAGCCTTTCGCCGTCCTCCACTGTCACAAAGGCGTTTTCAGGGATTTTCAAAAGGTCGATGAGCATCCCCTTGGCCTTCGGGGTCACGACGATTTTTGCCTCCGGAAATCTCTCGAGCACATGAGGAAGAGCCCCCGAGTGGTCCTGCTCGGCGTGATGGGAAACGATGAAGTCGATTTTGTCCACCTGGGCCAGTTGGGCCATCAGGACATCGGTCATAGGGGGGTCGACCGTGTCCAGCAGCGCGGTTTTTTCGCTCCCCTGAACCAGATAGGCGTTGTACGTGGTGCCATCAGGAAGCGGAATGAGGGAGTCGAAAAGACGTCTGTCCCAGTCGACAGCGCCAAGCCAGTAAATCTTTTCCCGTATTTTTCTTTTTTGCATGATCGAATCTCTCCTCCTGAAAATGGGTTGGTTTTAGACTTCAGATCCAGAATTCAGGGTAACGCCGACTGGGCGCCAGGTTGTTGACCAGCAAGGCGATGATGAGCATTATCAAAGCGCCTAATCCGACAGGAACAAGCACGTACAGAAAACCCAGGCCGTGAACGGCATCTCCGCCGATTACGGCAATCAGTGCGGTGGCGCCACCCGGGGGGTGGAGCGTTCTGGTCAGATGCATCAAGGCAATGGCTATCGAGACTGCAAGGGCCGCTGCCAGCCAGGGTGTGCCGCCCAGAAATTGAAAGGCGCCCACCCCGATTACGGCTGAGAGCATATGGCCGCCGATCAGGTTTCGAGGCTGGGCCAGGGGACTTCGGGTGGCGCCGTAAACGAGCACTGCCGAGGCGCCGAAAGACCCGATGATCATGGTCAGTGCGGACCGGTCCAACAAATTGTAATGAATCAGCCCCACAGCGGCGATGCCGAGAAAACTGCCAAGCCAGGACCAGAAGACTTCCACATTGTCTACCCCTGGAGGGCTCTGGGTGTGCCCCGTCATCTTTTTGAAATAACCCATATAAGCCCTCATGAGCCGAGCGTGCAGTAGGTGTTGACCAGATCCGACCGCGTCACGATGCCTGCGGGTTTGTTTGCGGCATCCACAACGGGGAGTCTGTTGATGTTCTTCTCGATCATCAGGGCCGAGATGCGGCCGATCGAAAAGTCTGCCGTGATCGTTATGGCCGGCGCGGACATGATGTCACCGGCGCTGCGTTTGAGCATGGGTGCCGCCACGCATCCCTTGTTTTTCAGACATTGGGCAATGATCTGCATAAAGGATCCCCTTTGATCCGCGCCCATTTTGCACAAGAAATCCTTTTCAGAGATCATCCCAACGACACGACCGTCCCGATCCGTCACGGGCGCGCCCGAAATGCTTTTTTCGGCCAGAAGTATTGCCGTTTGGACCAAATCGGTATCTGTTTTAACCACATGCACCGGGGTGGTCATGATGTCGGAGGCCTTAAAAGCGGTCATCAGGCGATCCCTGGCCAAAGCATAGGCCACGCGATAAACCTCTCTGAAATCGGCAGGGGTGATATCGATATAACCCTGCAGGGATTTCATTGCCCGCATGATGTCTTCGTCCGAGATATCCATGTGGCCAAGCTCTCGAAAATCTGTTGAACTCACAGCACACACTCCAGTCTCTTTGTGATTATCACTTAAACGGCCCCGCTTCACCGTCGCCAACGGTCCTCTGCAACTCCTTCAATAGCTGTTCCGGGGCAATACCGTTGATTCGGGCCGCTTCCTCCAGGGTGTGAAATGACTCGGCAGGACAGCCGAGGCAAAGCATTTTTCTTTTAAGGAAAACGCCCATCGCCGATGGGTGAGCCCTCATCAATTCGCTGACCGTCATTTTCAAATCGAGATTCATTATCCCTCAGCCTATTCAAACCAACAATTTTTGTCTTTGCGCCCGCGCAAACAGACGAGCTTAATCTGAAAAATAATTGAAAGTCCCTTCACTGGTATTTCATTCTCAAAACGTCCGCCATCTGGTTCACCGCAGCGAAAGCTCGCTCCACGGTACCTTCCTTGTCCGGATTGATCAGGCAGCAAGTGGCGGGAGAGATCATCGAGCGCGCGATGAGTTGTTCCCGGTCGATTTTTTTTGACCAGAGAATCTCCCAAACACCTTCGAGACGCTGGATCAAAGAGGGTATCTCCTCCTGCGCGAACGCCTCGAAACCCGTGGGCACGATCCCCCAGACAATGGCTCCACCTCGGTCCAGAAATCTTTTGATAGCCTTGGAGTAGGAGGAGAAAATCTCCGCATTGGTGTAAACGTCCAGAGAGAGCACATCGAGGTCCATGTTCAACAGGAAATCCCAATCCGGGTTGCCGCACAGATGAATTCCCCTCGGACGGTCCACCTGGCTGAAAAACTGGTCCAGATCGGCCTTGGCCTTCACATCGCCATATCCCGACATCGCCGAAAACAGAAATTGCAGTCCGGGTTCGTCCACAAACATAAAGGCATTGGCGTTTCGTTTTTTGAGCCGCGCCAGCTGAACGTTCAATCGCCTGGCCATGAAATCGAGCATGAAGGGCCGCACGGTGTCATCAAAGAGAATCGGGCGGTCATCCTGGTCCAGGATATTAAAACCAAAACTGATGGGCCCTTCCAGTTGGCCTCGAATGGCCCGCCTGTCCGTGAGGTCGAGTCCAAGGAAACGGTGATACACCGCCGAGTAGGTCTCACTCACGTCAAAATAGACCGGATCGTCAAACCGAAGAAGCGCGTCTTCCAACTCCCCGGTAAATTTTTCCATTGAAAAGCGCAGGGTCCGCTTGTCCACATCCAGGAGAATGCCGGGGAAGTGTTCCGCTGCCTGCACGTACATATCCTCATAGTAGCTGTAGTTGGGCAATTGCGGCCAGAAGGGCACGTCCAACGACAGGGCCATGTCCAGCGCGCGTGTGACATCCGTGTGCGGCATCACAGCCATGGCTGTGGTCAAGAGATCACCGGGAACCAGTGGTTTGGTCATATCCATTCCCTTTCACGTAAATTAATCGAACCCAAGCATTTTCGCGAATCAGGTGAAACCATTCAACGCGGTCCAGTGCTTCGAAGCTCACATTTCAATTTAAGGTTAGGCTGATTGCGGTGTGGTGTCTTTGCGCCAGCGCAAAGAGCAGATGCAATATTTCGTTAGAGATTATTATTTCAGGATAGAGGCGTTTTGACGATACCGCGAAAAACGTACGGCCGTTCAACCGGTCTCCGCAAAGGCTACCATCGCGTGAGGATTGGTTACGACAATCCGCTCACGTCCCGATCTGACCCACCCCTTTTTCTCCCACGCGCTGAGAGTGCGACTTACGGTGTAAAGGGTGGTGCCGGTGTAATCTGCAAGATCCTGGCGGCTAAGGCGGAAATCTATCAGAATGCCCTCATCGGTTTTGATCCCCGACTTTTTCATGATGCGCAGCAGGGACCTGGCGATTCTCTGTTCCACCCGCTCTGACTGCAATTCCAGGTAGCGGCTTTGAATATCATCCAAGCGCTCGATCACCATACCCAGCAAGTTGACCGCCAATTGCGGATAGACACTCATGAGCTTCAACATTTTTTCCTTACCCCATCCAACAACTTCACAGGGGCCAACGGCTTGTGCCGTGACAGGGTAATCTCTACCATTGAAAACTGAAATCGCAGCTGTCATCTCACCGGGGTTGATGTATCGAACAATGGCCTCCTTGCCGTCTTCATGCATTTTGCTCAATTTCAGGCGGCCGTTCAAAACCAGATAGCACCGAAGGGCGGGAGTCCCCTCTTGAAAAAGAATGGTTTTTTCTTTGCAATGAAGTTTATGTCCTGATTCATAAATGTCCACCAGGTCGCTCTCTTCTAAGCCACCGAATAGATTGGAGCGGGAAAAGATATCTGAATATTCATAACGATTATTCATCATTTATAGTGCTTTCCCTGGTTAGTTCACATAACGAGGGTGTCCCAGCCATCACCTATTTTTCAAAAATACGGAAGTCTGCCACAATCAAATAGTTACACGGAATCTCACCCGAAACAAGGAGACTTTGCCGCCATAGATCCAAAGATTGTATCGATAACAAGTTGAATCAATTATCGCTTCCCGGAAGCTTTTTGAAACAGCAGCGGCTTCAACCCCGCGTTTCTCCCAAATGATGAAAAGCACTGTTTAGATATGGCTAATCATTTCAATTTTCCATATTATTTGATTGATATTGATATTATTTTTGAAATTAAAAAGACTTAATATTGTATCCAAACTCTCCTTTATATAAATAATATTGTTTTTACATACAATTAATATTGACTTCAAATTTTTCACGTATATTCTATTCATAACGCTTTTTTTCATTTCCCCCATAAGCTTTCAAGAGCAGAAACTCAGGACCAGCCAAGTCATCGTTTTAAAATTCGTTTTTTGTTGCAAGCGATTGCAAATCAGCGAACACGACGCTTGGTCTTCCTGGTCTTGTCACATACGCGAATTCGGACTTCGGTCTGATATGCTTCGATCTCCTTCTGATCTTTCAGGAGCCGGTTGAAGGCTTTTCTGGGGGCCTCCCCATTTTTGATCGCCTCCACCAACCTCTTCCGATAGGCATCATTCAATCTGGTATTCATGTTCTCCACTCCCCGATATCATCGAACAAGACCGGGATCTCCCGCTTGAATCCCTCCAGGCAGGAGAGCATCAACGCCCTCATCTGCGGGTGGGCGGCTTTCGAGGTCCTGAGTTTAAAAACATGCCGCCACTCCCGCAAATTGGCCGTCATCACGATCTCCGTCTTCAAGGCATTGGGCAGAACTTCACGGGCTTGTTCCGGCCTCCAACCCATAATCTTACGGAAGATCCGGTAAGCCACCTCTGCCGATTCACACGTCCTGAGAAACGGCCCTTCCGAATGAGCGTCCAACCACACCGGCTGGATGAACTCCATTTCATCCTGGTAATCCACGTACCGTGTTGACTCCTGTGAGAAAGATGCCAGCCGGTGACGGACCAACTCGTGAGTTATCGATCTGTTCGTGATGAACCGCACCGAGGCAGACACATGCTCCATCACGGATTCGTGCCCGCGCCTGAGGAGCATCCGGCAGAACCTCGCCGCCGACTCATCGTCTGCTCTGGCTTCCGACTTGTAACAGGTCCTCCCCGCCAATTCGATGATTTGTAAGGGCATTTGAGGCTTCGCCACCCACTCCCACCTCTGCTCTATCAGTTTCATATCTCCTCCACCCACTGATGAACGAAGTAAGTCTCTGTCCCGCCAGGAGCTGACAACTCCGGGGTCACCACCCACCGAATCCCCGCGTTCACGATCACCCTTTTACATAAGAGGCACGGCGCGGTCTTCTCAATCAGCTTCCCGGTCCTCGCCTCCAGCGTGGCAAGGTACAATGTCCCGCCCTGCATGGCCTTCCGGCAGGCCGAGACACACGCATTCATCTCCGCATGCACACTGCGACACAGCTCGTAGCGCTCCCCGCTCTTCACACCGAGTTCGTCCCGCCTACACCTCCCGATATCGATGCAATTGATTGCACCGCGAGAAGCCCCGGTGTATCCGGTGGCAATGATCTCGTCGTCATTGACGATCACCGCGCCCGAATTCCGGCGGAGGCAGGTCCCTCGCCGCGCCACCTCCGCGGCTATATTCAGGTAGTAATTCTGTTTGTCGATTCGCACAGCCCCTCCCCATTACAGTGAACAAGTACGCATGTATCAACCCAGGAGCTCACCCTTTTTCCTGGGCGCGCTCCGCACGCACCAAGTCGCGTTTAAACGCCGAGGTCTCCAATTTACGGGCATCCCCGAATTTTTTGATTTTTTTCAAAACCACCCTCCCCTCCTTTTGCTCCAGGCTAAGAGCCTCAGCAATTGTCCTCGCCACCTTCCACACTTCCTTTCCTTCAATATTTTTTCCTCCACAGATTTGGCCCACCCGTCCAACACGCCCTCCTTGGCCTTCCGGTGGGTCGTAATGGCCTTGTGATGGTCCCGAAAGAAGTTGTCCTTCCGCTGTTGTGGGTCTTAAAACACAACGCGTGCGAGAATGACAAAGACTCATCATCTCTTTCATAGCCCTTCCCCCACCTCGATCACACAAGAAGTGTTGGCAACCTTCACATCGTTCTCCATAGCCTCCTTTCAGGCTGCGGCTTGTCGGCGGTTCCACATAAAATCTTGTACTTCTGGCTTCTTTGAAACAGCTCCTGACGCACCTTGCAGCTGTCGGTGTTCCTGGACAGACATTTTGTCTCTGCTTAATCCGGCTTTGCGCCTCCATAAGTATAGACCTCTCTCCATGGTGGGGCTTCCACCCAGTGCAATCGCTTGCAAAATTTTTTCTTACGTCAAACGGTAAAATATAAATTTTTGGGGAGGGAAGACCTAACCGGCCTTCCTTCCCCATCGCTGACAAGATTCAAGTTCAGGTTCAGAATTTTCTGTAGCAGGCGACTCTGCAGCGATTTTCACGTTTATCATTCGCCCTTCAGCCTTTCTATCCGAGCAAAGCGTCAAGGTCCTCTTCCATTTCTTGTTTTGCGTTCGGTTCGGGTCTCCCGATTTCGACAAAGCCTCTGACCTCCCCCGTTGCAGGATCTTTATCGGGGAAGGTAAAGACACGCACCGGACCGAGACCATAGTAACTCTGTATGTGGGAAGTCGCCTCCCCGGTTTCGCAGGTGTACTCCACCGTGCAGTTCGGGCATGGCTCCCGCCTCGCGTGAAAGAACTGATGACACGCCAGCCCCACGAACTCTTGAGGCTTCAAGGGAACCTCCCATTTGCGATTTCGAATGGCCGGGAATCCATTGAGAGCGTTTTCTCGAATGACGCGACTCACAAACTCGATTCGGTAATTGGCGTCTATCAATATGATCAGGTCTTTGTCCGGATCGACGGTCCTGCCAAAAATTGCAGGATCGACCGCGTTCACGATTCTGACCTTCGGTTTTCCTGTCGACGGAGAATGCGATATGGAAGGCATCTGTTTCCGCTCATAAAACATCGCTCGTCCAGCTCTTCGCAACCACATGGCCTTCACGGCGGCCACAATCAATTTCGGATTCAACTCAGCATAATCGGGTCCGAACAACCCGAAGCTTCCAACTTCCAAACAGCTACTGCTACAGCTCAACCTTCATGCCTCCTTCTAGCCCCGCAAATCGCGGTAAGAGGGTTGGTGTTGATGAATAGAGTTGCGGCGCCTTCACACCCCTCCATTGTCCGGCTCTCTCTCTATTTTTCTCAGGGAATTGTTAAAAAACAGTTTTGTATCCCACAGATCCCGGCCGCGTGCAAGCCAAAAAACGCCCTGCTACCGGGGCGTTTCGGGGCTTGTCCAAACTGGTAGCCTCTCATGCCGTAGGTTTCCGCCTTTGTCGAATTTGTCTGTTGCTCCTTGCAATTACATCGCCATACTCGTCCAAAAGGCCCTTCATCTTCAGGTAATCGATCAAGTCACGGATCATGTACCAATGTTTAAGGACGATATACCGCTGAACGCGTAACCGGTGCCCTGCCCACATCAGGCCAGCCCCCATGCTCCCGAATACGAGAAGTCGGGAAAACAAACTCACCGGACCCTCTGCGGTGACCACATCAAAAAGAGTGTAGCCAAGGAAGGTGACGAGAACGCCTACCGAGAAACACACCCACGGCAGAAGCTTCAGCATCCCTGGCATCTCTTTGGTTACCTGCGCAAGCCGGCCAACGTCCGACAAGGCTTCGCTCATTTTCTCCCGATCCGTCTCCATCTTTTGACGCTCCTTCACCTCCTTGAAAGATTTTACTTCAACTTTTTCTCCGCCTCCCTATATTACCCGTAACAGCTTCCTCGCTGCCCCCCAAAACTGGCATTGAGGCCCCTCCTTCTCTGCCGAGCCTCCCGATCTCCAAAGGTCGGGAGGCTTTTTTGTGAGCTCTCAGTGTATCACCCTAACATACCGACCTTCGGATACCTACTCATCGATCATCCTTTCGCGCTTCGCTAACCATTTTGGGATCAGCAAAGTGACCTCGTCATCCAGTTCCAGATCGTCCAGCCCCAGCCCGTCCTTCCGACCGTTCCTGGTAAACCACCAATCGATAATCTTGGAACGTGGCACAAAAACCTCATTCACCGAGTCATCGTGAAAGAGCAGGATCGACCTTTCCCGAACCTTCATGACCACGCCGGCGGCTTCCCAGGAAGAGGACGACGTTCCGTTCCCCTCGAAAAACTCCACGGCATCCTGCATCATATTCGCACTTGCCCCCATACGTTAAGTTTGCTTCCCTTCTCCACAGAATTCGAGTCCAGTGCAATCGCTTGCAATGGCTTCATCAGCGCACCTCCATTCCAGGTTGACAGCGTTCTAACACGAAACGATGAGCCTGGCAAATCAAGGGCATCAGTATAGCCGGCGCCTTCCGGATCTTGGCCGCGCCTTCTTGAAAGCTGTCAAAGGCTCTGGCTCGCCCTTCTCCTTCTTCGCCGCGCGTGCCGTCACGGTTCCTCTCGGCTGGTTCTTCATCATCAGAACAAAGACAGTCCCGGCCACCGCGTCACTCACGTCTTTGCTGCCCTCCGGAGGGTGATCGATCTTCTGCGCTGCGGGATCAAAAATGAGTTCACGAAATTCCTTCTTGACCACCTCCGTATTGGGCATGATCAACCGGGAATCCCGAAAAGCTTGCTTGCATTCCATGTAGGGGCCGAGCTGCTTGTCCATGGACACATTCCCTGACTTGATCCGCTTCCCATAAACGTTTCGCAGTTTCCTCGCGCGTTGCAGAAGCTGTGCGCTCTGGAATTGGTCAGCGGTCACATAGGCCAGATTCAGCCTCGATGCAATCGAGTGCAAAAGATCGCCAACCAAGTTCAGATCGATTTCATCGTTACGAGGCGGGATGATCTTCAACACGCCGTCTACGCAGTAGGACGGGTAACGACCAGGTGCCGACTGCGCATACTTCTTCTCGCCCTCGTCCCAATTCCAACTCGCACCCACCTCCACGAACCCGTCAAAGTGAGACACGGCAAGCCCCGCCGAATCTCCCGTCAAAGCCAGATCCCCGTGGGCCACGAAGGTTGTCTCGGTCTCAAAAAGCAGGTCAAGGTATTCTTCATTCAAAAGCTCATAGGTCCGCCCGTCAAACCGTGTCAGGTCAACCTGATCCATGATGAAAAGCTGCTTCCCATCGAACCGCTCTTCATGACGCACCCCCGCCACATGGATCTTATCCCGGTGTTTGATGAGGACGTTCGACCCTCCGACAGGACGCCCTGCAAGGTCCCGAATCGCCCCTTCCAGGTCTCTTTCAAAATCATCCCTGTAATCCACCGGCACTTCGATGACTGCCTCTTTATCAACGGCCTCTTCCATGTCCAACAGGATACGACTCCTGCGTGTCTCATCTCCAATCTCGACCAGGAACGTCTCTTCACTCAGCCTCCCCGTCCCGGCAAGCCCCTCCCACTGACTCATGGAGACGACAAAAATCGTCTCGCGCTTCCCTTCCTGCCTGCGCTGTGCGGCTTCCTTGAGCTTCCGATCTGTAAAGTCCCCAGGATAGTTCGAGCTCGATATCAGGAAGAGCTTTCCCGGCACCCTCCCCGCGAACTGAAACCTTGACTTAATACGCCGAAGAGCCGTGCTGTAAAGCTTCTCGGCCTGATCGTACTCCTGCTCCCCGGTGAATCGGCCCTTAGAGCTTTTCTCCACCCGAGCCATGAAGTTGAGTTCGTCCAAGATTCCGCCAAAGACGTTCATGCCGAGTGCTGCCGTATCTGACCCGCTGATCGGGAAGAGACTTATGTCATTCGGAAATTGGAGTTCGCTCTTCCTGTTAGGGTCGAACGGGAAGTGCTGGTTGAAGTAAGGACTCTGCCGTAGCATCCCGCCGAACTGCGCAAAGAGGACCTTCTTGGCAAGTTCCAGCTTGGCCGACTGCATGATGAACACAATGGACGTGCCGGGAGCCAACCCGAATTCGATCTGTGGGCAATGGTAACAGGACAGGCGATAGAGCATGTAGGCAACGCCAAGCTGCGACATGTACGACTTTCCGTAGCCGATACTGCCCGTTAGAATCACTTCTAAATAATCCTCGGAATGCTCGCTATTGAATAATCGATTGATCTCCTTACGGACCCGAGGACGTATCCACCGCCGCTGCCCCATGTAATCCTTCGAGCACACGAACTCATCGATGTCCACGATCCTGTCCACCTTCACGCCCGTCTCCAAGTGCAGGACGGACGCATCCTTGTCCAGAATGGCCGAACTCCACTGATCGATGACCCGAAAAGTCGCTGAAGGAAGCACACACAGCTCTCCGGTCTCCACATCCGGGCGAGCCATGAGACGCAGGATTTCCTCCGCCTTGTAGACCGCGGCTTCGGAGTCCTTGTTCATGTACTCCTTGTAGGTGATCTCGACCGCATGATGGAAGGCTCTGATTGCATTTTCAAGAGGCACCGGGTTTTCATCAATCCCCGGCACTGGCATCCGAGCCACACTCCTTGAGCAGAAGCTCTTTGAACACGGCCATGGTGTCTACATATTTCTCCCGCTGTTCCTCCGTCATGTTCCCCACGGTTTCCTGAAAAGCGCCATCCACCCTGACAAGATCGATTCGTTGCGGCGGGGCTTCCCGCTTCCCGGTCTCTCTGGCTACGTGGGCCTTGTTGGCAGAGGCGTTCATGAGCAGTGTCAAGGTCTTGTTCAACTTGTCTATCTTGGACAGTGCGGGTAGAGACGCCGTCCCGCGTGCAAGGTCCTCATAATGCACCTTCGCAAGGTAGCACGCCAGGTTCGCAAGCCCATACTCGTCGATGTCTGGGATCTCGTCCATGCCGGGGACTGTCTCCATGGCCGTGACATCCCGCTCGATCAACTCGGTAGACACGTCGCGGAACCGGTCATAGACCATCATCAGCCGCACCACGTCGGCCCTGCTGTGGAGATGCTCCGCGAGGCGCTTGGCAACATCTCGGATCAAGATATCCTTGTCGATCCTTCCCCAATGGATCTGTGTGAAGAGCCTGTAAAGCTCCTTGTCCGTCTGCTTTCCGAAGATCTCCAAACCACGGATCGTCGCCCTGCTCATACCATCCTTCGGAGTCACGATCTCCCGCAGTCGTGACGGCAATTCGGCTGCTGAGATCTTCAACTTCGCTCCGGTTTTCTGCTCCGCCATAAACACTCCTTTCAGGATCACAAGTTTGTCACAATCTCTCCCACTTTCAATCCCTCCTTCCAGCCGTCCTCACGGTGAATGATTTCATGGATGATCCGGTAGTAGACAGGGAATCGTGCGGGGATGAGATCTCCCATGTCCCTGTGCGGACTCCTCTCCTCCAGCCCGTAATAGTCCGCGTCCTTCCGAAGGAGCTTGTCCTTGAACATGGCATGCTGAAGGTCGGTGAACTTCACTCGCTTGTATTTCTTCTCCTTGATGTAGCCCACCATCAAGTCGACGATATCCGAGGATCGCCCCTTGTCGCAGTCACACAGTAAGCTCCGGTGACGCTCCACCGCCTTGTCGAGCATTTTTTGAAGCGTGGCGTGCCTGTCCAGGTAAGGCTTAAAATACGTCCGGTACCACTCCCGGTAGATCTTGAAGCATTCGACAGGTTCATTGATCATCCGCCGAATGTGCGCCACAGCCTGGGTGAAATTATCGAACAGGAAGGGATAGTCCTTCCCGGCCATGTCCTCCGACCACTCGTCCCTGATCAATATGGGGATCACCCCCCAACAGATGGCTTCGAGGATAGACGCCGGCATCCCTTCCGTGGTGCTGAAGCTGATACAAAAATTGCAGTTTCGCAACCGCTCCCAAAATTCCTCCCGAGACGACCTGTAATAGGTCACGAATTTGTACTTGTTCTTCAGCTCCACCGACAGATCCGATGCCGAATTCGTGGTCAATTGGAACTCCACCTTGTCCCTGGAAGTCGTTGCAAAGGGATAGAGGAACGAGCGCAGGATGTCTTCGGGGTGCCTCCCCGCTTTTCCGATCCGCTGCGTAAAGATCCCCACCACTTTCTTTCTTGGCTCCGGCGGGTCTCTTCGAAGCGGATAGTCGAGATCCAAACCCTCCGAAAGCACGAAGCTGCATTCCATTTTCTTTTCCAGTTTCCGCACCCATGAAGGAGACAGGATCTTCCTGGCCGTCTGCAAAATGTGGCGCTTCTCGTATTGAGACTGAAGCCCGATGAAATCACAGCACATATACGATGCCAGCGTGTCCAGTTCCAGTTCCTTGAAGTGGTTGTAAAAATACGCTGCACCCTTCTTGAAGGCAAAGAACGGGAAGTGGTCATGGAGGACGATCTGCTTCGGCGCGTGATGTTTCTTGAAGTTATACCGGCGCACCTGCGAAAGACCCGGACCCCGCATGGTCAAAAGGATATCCCAATCCCAGGCGTATCCGAGGTTGTGAACGAGGTCCCCGAACCACTCGGGGCGGTTGATAAACTGGATGGTTCGATTGTGGTTGTTGTGCACCCCGGTATAGTATTTGACCCGCCCAGGAAAGTCACGCTCCAGGCGCCTGTCCAGAATGAAAAACCCGTCATCCGGCGGAAGGATGTAGTAAACGAAGGCATCGTCGTAGGTCTTAAGAAAATGCCTCGCCATCACATCCATGCAGTAGTGAGCGATATCTTTCTTCATGTCTTTTGTGGAGTACACCGGATCACACAACAGTTTCATCCTCAACCCCAAATCCTTATTATTTCGAACGCTTCGGCAAACTCCGCTCCGATCATGCCGCCGAAATACCGTGCCTCCGCCTCTATCCGCACCTCGTCAAAATAAGGCCGCTCGCAGACCCGCTGTGAACGGTAACACTGAATGGCTCGTATCTTTGCATCCAAGTCTTCCCGACCGATCTTCACGAACATCCGCCGGTCAGCAAAAGGAGTGTCGTTATTGAAAAAGGCACCGCATATGATTGGGCACTTCCCTTTGAACACCCGCAGCACCTCCTCGTAAATGGCTCGGTGATCCTGGTTCGTATCCGTGGACTGATGCGTGACCGCGACGCTCGGCTCGTGCCCGATCAACACCTGATGAATAAATTGGCGGTTATGGACGAACGACACCTCCCCCGCCTGGCATGCGGGAAGGTCGGAGGCCTCCCCCCGATCCTCCACACCCAACTCTGCCAAACTGGACCAGAACTCACTCGGGGGGGAAGGCAATACTCCCTTGTGCCTGGAAAACGAGATGACCCTTGCATTCTCCCTGAACCGGTGAATGGTCCCTCCCGCAAACAACTCCACGTCGTCCACGTGGGCCCCGACGAACAAGGGATTCGCAAACAGCCCCTCCATCACTCTTTTTTCTCCCACGGTGTCTCTCCTTTGATCAGGACCAGGGTAAACACATGCGGCATGAAGCTATGGTCCACGACAAATCTTTTCCAACCGATCGCCCTCCGCATTTCATCGGCAAGCGCGGCGGGGTCAAAAGGCCTGTAGCCGTCCACCCCCGGCTCGCAATCTCTGAGTCTGGAAAAGAAATCGGCAATCACCAGCCGAGGCTTGAAGACCGTTGCAAGCGCTTTAAAATCACTCACAGGGTCCTGGCAGTCAAATCCGTAAACCGCATTCGCCACCAGGACATCGGCATCCCCAAAGGGTGACGTCTCCGGGACTTCTTGCAGGATAAGGGTTCCTGGCGTGTTCTGATAAAAGGCCTTGGCAAAGTCTCTCGCATCCCTCCGCATTTCGATCCCGCAATAGGTCGAGATCCTCGAGCCCATGAACAAGCGGAAGTCGGCGGTTCCGCACCAGAAATCTGCGACCGACCATTTTCCCTGCGGCAGGAAACGCTCCATGTAAATGCGATTCGCCTCGAATCGAAGCAACTGCGAATGCCTTCGGGACCATCCCGACAACGTGAGCTCTCCCCGGGCAATGCGTTTCCGATACCACTGCCGCACGGCTTTCATGAGCACACCGCCTTGTACCAATCCAGGGAGTCCTCAAGACCTTGTTGGATGCTTCGCATCCTTTCCGCAGCCTCAGGAAAAAGCGCACGGTATTTGTGGATGTCCCCCACCCGCCTAGGCGCATTGTCCCAGTTGCGAAGCTCTCTGATCACGATCTCCGAGGAGGCCCCTGTGAGATCTATGATCATGGAGGCCAGCTCCTTGATGAACACCTCCCGGCCTGTCGCTATGTTGTAGATCACTTCGATGGGGCCAGGGGCCTGCTCGACCCGCTCAATCCCCGCAAAAACCCCGCTTACCACGTCATCGATGTAGGTAAAGTCGCGGCTGGCGTAGGTCCCCGTAACTATCAACGGCTGACCGCGGAGGGCAAGGCTGAAAAAGTTCGGTATCACGGCACGCCACTCCCCGCCCAAATCGCCTGGACCATAGACGTTAAAAAACCTGGGAGACACCAGGGAAATATCATAAAGCTTGCAGTACCCCGAGCAGAGCACCTCTCCCGAATACTTGGTCACTTCGTACGGGGTCATGGGTTTCGCCCGGACCGACTCCGCATACGCGACCACGTCCACCCCGCCGTACACACCGCTGCTCGAAGCATACATCAATTTCTTAACGCCGTTCTTCCGGCAGAATTCCAGCACAGCCATGGTCCCCACCATGTTGACAGAAACGGCAAGCATGGGCTCACGAAGGGACCGCTCGTTGGCGTAGTGGGCCGCGAGGTGAAAGACCATATCCACGTCTTCGATCTTAAGCGCAGCCATCTCTCGCACATCCATTGGCAGGAGTTCATAGGTTCCCGCAGAGATCCTCCCGCCGTTCACAGCCGAATCCACGAAGCGGCAATGGGGATCGAAGTTATTGTCCACGACCACCACCTCGTGGCCTTGGGCCAACAACTGCCTTACGATGGCGTCACCGATAAAGCCGGTTCCGCCCGTAACCACTGCTTTCACTAACACACCTCCGAATTTTATTTTTGCAATCGCTTGCAGATCAGATTTCCGCGTAGATAGCTATTCGATGTTTGGCCTTGACCGGGTCTCGAACTTCCACGCTGCTGAAAAACCGCTTCAACCCATTGACACAACACTCGACGGTGGGGTACGCCTTGTGATAATCCGCCCCCCAATCAGAGGGAAACTCATCCGCCCTCCTCCATCGCTTCTCGCCTTCCACCCAGCAACAGAACTCCCCGAAAAAACGGCCCTTGCACATAGCCCGTACAATCTTCAACGCCAAGATGGGTCTTCGGAAGTGATGAAACACCGACATCATCGTAATGAAATCGAATCCTGCGTGGAACTGCTCGTACTTTCGAGGGACGTCAAAGAGGTTCATCAAAGCGAAATCCGCACGGATACCAAAGTGAGAGGCAAGCCGTCGCGCGATCTCGACCTGATTTTTCATCTTGTCGATCCCGCAAGCCTCGGCACCCCTCATGGCCGCGGCCATCACCTGATGCCCCTGATTGCTCCCAATGTCCAGATAGCGAAGCCCCTTCATGTCATCGGGGAGGATCTTCTCAATATGTTCTCCCGACTTGAAAAGCCCGGGCGTGGCCACCCCGTCTCCGAAATCGATTGTCTGATACCATTTCCGCTTTTCGACCAGCTCCTTCAGCTCATCCGGCGGGATGGGATCGGGTTCGATTCGGTTGTGCTCTGGGATGGCCTCCCGGTCATAAAATCTTTCTCCCAAAATTCACCTCCACAATTTCCGGCATCCGCCTCAATCTCGCTATAGCCCGCTCGACATCTTCTGGCAGGAGGGTTTGATTTAGAATACGCTCAACGTCGCTTTCCTGTTCCATGACGGCCTGAACATGGCCCCGTAACCACTTCCGGTAGGCCCAGGCAAATGCCTGGACAGGGCTTTTGATCGACTTCCGGAATTTACATTTTATCGGGGCATGCCAGCGGAAGGAGTCGGCCTCGTCAATCGCCAGGATCCTGAAGTTACGGCGCACCAGGACGTTCACGGTCATTCGGTCATTGTTGGCTACGACCGAATCCAGGATCAGGATGCGGCAGATCTCTTCCATGTTCCATCGATCCCGCATCCACCAGATCCCCGTCTTTCCTATGTCTCCGAATGCAGGAGCCATGGTGATCAATGAACCGAGCCTTTCTTCGTCCAGATCGTAAACCACCTCCAGCTCCATCGGCTCCACGGCAAAGATCGGTTTCAGATCCTGCACGGCCACTTGACAAGCAGTCTTGTAGCCGTCGATTTTGAGCAGCTTGAAAGCGCCGCCCTCTTCGACCTTCTTCCGCTTCCAGCTGCTCCAAGTACGTGGCATGGCATCGTCAACCACTTCGGGGATCTCGCGGTACCTGACCCGCCGAACGCCCTTGAATCGGTCCTCTTTGAATTTCATGTCTTTTCCACCGCCCACTTGATGATCGATTTCAGTTCCTCTCGAACACCGCTCTCTCGCCAACGCTTCCAGGCTTGCTCGTAGCTCATCCCCATGTCCTCCAGGGCATGGCTGATCCACTCGTCATACCAGAGCGCATGGATGCATGTCGCATTCGGCACGTCTTCGATTTTCACTTGGTTTTTCAGACCGGCAGGGACGAAGCCCGATTCCATGAAAAACCAGAACTTCTTGAAGTCTGCAACTTTCTCGAAGCCGAAATCCTCAGCCTTCTGCTTCATGAAGACACGCAGGGCCATCTTTCCGTGCCTCGTGTGAAAATCGAAGATGTACCAGGGGAGGAGCACGTCTTGAGGTTTTCGGTCCCCGCACAGGCCCTTCCAACGTTTCATCCCCTGCGCCACGCCCTTCTTCACCGTGTCCAGGTCAATCCCGCGTACCGCAACCAGCACCATACAAGGAATGCAGCAGTACTGGTCCCCAACCATCCCGCCCATCTTCAGGCGCTTGTTGTACTCGACCATGGCGGCCTGCTCGTAAGGGGACATTTCCCGATAGGCAAGCAACTCCTCCAGGATTTCATCCGCAACACTCTTGGGGTCATCCCCGGCCCGATGCAACCATTTCGCAGCCACCTTGACTTCTTCCAATATCTGGAGGTCCTGCCGCTTCCCGTTCGCAACCAGATCCGCCATGTGCCAAAGCCCCGCCCCGTCCTTAGATTTCACGGACAGCGTCAGGCTATACAGAAACTGCCTCCACTCCGGTTCACCTACGCCTTTTGTAGAGAGCAGCTCAGCGAGCTCACCCATCATCTGCCAAGCCTCTTCAGCCACAAGCGTGCGCACACGCCACTTCAACCAACTCCGCTGTTTTTTGTCCTTCCACAAGGCATCGAAACTCACCTTTGCAAGATCGAGATGCCCCCTCCGAATCGCTTTCTGAATCCCGCTGCGGCACCCGAAGACATAGGTATCCATTTTCATTCTGATAAATCTCCTTATTAGATGGTTATTTCATGTTTATTAAAATATTATCATAACATTAACCATCCAATGCCGCAAATTACCCACTCTCTTTTGCTTCTTCGAATATATCTCGATTGGCCGTAAGGTATTCCTTGTCTAACCCGCTCAGCAGATGGATCAGGACGGAGTCCGCTGTCAATCCCGCCTCTTCGATCAGCTTCATTTTCCCCATTGCCACCTTGTGATCCGACCGCTTTGGGAAGCGGACCCACAGGTGCTTCTTTCCCCCGAAGTCGAGCACCATGTAATGATGATCCAGAGTCTTCCCGTACCGCGTGTACAGGTCATTGAGGACGTTCGACAGGTCATCGATGGTCTTGATCTCGTCCTTGGCTTCGTCGAATTCTTTTCGCAGCTCGGGAGGCAGGGCCCTGCGACTCTCATCGATCATGGCCTCGAGTTCGGACGGGTCCTGAAAAGCCAAATGCTTCGCCAGCTCCTCAATCGTGTAACGATCAGCAAGGTCCTTGACCAGTTCTTCGAATTTCTTCGGGTTCAGCTTGCCGCGGAGTTTGTTCATGCGGATCGTTTGAAACTTCTGCTGATCCATGTCTTCTGCCAGCTTCCCGCGAACCACGATACAGGGAATCGTCCTGGCTCCATTGAGCTTTTCGGCATCGTAGCGGTGCTCCCCGTCGATGATCGTAAAACCGCCTTCCCTGTTTTCGGCAACCAGGATGGGTTGAAGGTTCCCTATATCTTCCGACTCCATGTCCTCGACCAGGGCATTGAAGAGATCGTCATCCAACGAGTTCGGGTTGTAATCATTGGGCCTGATCAAGTCGACAGATATTTCCTTAAATTCTCCTGCCAGCGGCATACTCTTCTCCCTTCTGTAATACCCGGAACGTGGTGAAGCAGTGCGTGTAATCCGGATGCGGTCTAAAAGCGTACTCAGGCGCGCACAGGTAAGCCTCGACTGGCTGCCTTATAAATAGAGGTTCGTCGTCACAGGACCTGAACCGGCGCTCTATTTCAAGCGAACTCAGAAGGTTTATACCAACGCGTTTCGCCCCCGCCTCTATCAGGCCAAGGGCTTTCGAATCGCTTGAAAGCATCAGCCCGAGATGGTTTGTGTTAGATGCCGGGGTTACCCCCCACGGACAGGCTTCAAAATGGACCCGACCGTTCGCATCCGGAACGGCCAGGACCACTATTACGCCTTGCGTGTAAGGAAGGCCCCTTATTTCCATTTGCTCCTGATCACATGGCAACAGCGGCGACCTCCACCACCTGCTGCTGAGTCTGCTGCAACGTTTTGTGGAACGACCAATCCAAAGGACCTGTCTTGCGCAGTTCCTCTTTCCTCTGCCGGACCCTCTCCGGGGTCAACTCCCTTAGCAGGATCAGCACGAGTCCCGCCAATACGATGCTTGGATCGGCACCGTCGTAATAGTAGTTGACGAATTCCCTCGCCGCTCCGTGCTGATAGAGGTTTCCCCGGTTTGCGATCAAGTCGTAGACATGCCAGATGGGTTTGGTCGAAAACTCCCATTCATAAACCCCCAGGAGTTGCCGTACCGTCTGAGCTTCCAGCGACGTGTCGTGAACATCCAGGCTTGAGATCACCACGTCCTCGACTTCGTCCACCGGCTTCGTGACCGCAAGCACATAGAGAAGTTTATTGAGTTCCAGCCTTGCCAGCCCCGGCGTGTCCCGCTCGGTCAGATCCCGATGCCCGGGCCCCCACCCAAGCAATCCGAATATCGTGAACATATCCCCGGCAAGCCACCAATACCGGTTACAAACCACTCTCCTCAACTTCTTCTGTGCCTCTGACTCCCCCAAGTCGTATAAGGCGTGCGGACATAGTTCTCCCATTGCGTCGTCTCCCCTTGTGCAATCGCTTGCAAAATTAAAAAATGGGGAACGGGGGGCTATCCCCCGGTTCCCGCCGCATCATCAAGACAAGAGAGCCTCAAGGTCATCATCTACATCGCCTTCCTCCTCGTCCCCGGACCCGCCGAGCAGGGATTCAAGTTCATCATCACCGCCGCCAGCTTCGGCTTCCTGCGTGGCGTCGTCAGTCAGGATGGACTCCAGGGAATCATCCAACTCTGCCTTGACCAGCTTGACGGAGTAGGTTTTTTCGAGATAGTTCAGCCAGTCTTCCAGGCTGACATTCTGTCCACCCGTCCCCTTGGTCATCAGCCATTCGGAGACAATGTGCTGAACCGCCGCACTGATGTCTTCGATGCCGAGTTCGGAGTAGGCAAGGTTCAGCCCGTCCGACACCACGCTCATGGCGTCCCCTTCGAACTTGGCGGACATGCGCATGACGCCGGCCGACGCCGGTTTCCCTTCCCGCTGTTTGATCCCCGGTTCCTCCCTGAGCTTCTCCTGAAGCTGCCGGGATGATAGGTTTTCGGCCATCTTCAGAAGCTCCTTCTGCCGCCGAGGTTCTTCGAGCAGAATGGGTGCGATCTCCTTGAAGCGGGTCCACCCGATCTTGTTGATCTGCTCGGGATCGAGATTGAGTTCCCTGATCGCCCGGGCCCCGTTCACCCAATACATGCATTTACGGTATTTGAGGCCAAGATGCCCTTCCACGTACTCCTTGAAATTCGGGAAACCCCACTCGCTTGCATAATCGTTGTCATATGCCTCCAGCATGGCCGTGGAAAGATCGACAAAGTTGGTGGTCATATTGATGACCGCCCGTTCGATCCTCTCCCGGCACTGGTTCGCCTTGCTCGAAATCGGAGTCACCTTGGAACCCTTCTTCTTCACGATCGCCTTGCTTTCCTTCTTCGCTGCCTTGGCCATAAAATATACCCCTTTCCTGAGTAAATTTAAACTATTGGACGTCCGTCCCTTTTTAGTTTTGCAATCGCTTGCATCCGTATTGTCAGGTTGAAAATTAACACAGTGCCGCGCCCCTGTCAATTTCTACACCACGGGCTTAAAGGGTTCCAGGTAGGGGCTGGCGGCCCCCAGCCTATAGAACCCGCAAAGATCCACCGCGTGGGCAACCCCTTCAGCGTCCACCACAACGTCTCCCACGCTCATGGTGGTATGTCGGAGGCCGAGCGCCTTGATAAGAGGCCTTGCCTCGCCGTTCGGGGACCAAACCTCCCCTTGCATTTTAAAAAAGACCTCTTCGGGGTCTTCGGCCTCCACAACCGCTATCATTGCATGGGAAGCCTCAAGATCTGAGAGGACAATGCTCTCCGGATACACCGAACCGTAGTCCTTGTGATACCATACCTGATACTTCATGTTCTATCCCCCCTTTTTGATTACACTCTGAATTATGCCGCATGGGCGATTTCTTCGAACTTCTCGAGCATGTCCCAGTGATAGGCATCAACCTCCTCAGTCGTCATCCACCGACCTTCATCGACCAGCCATCCGCCGAGGATCTCAGTGTAGCCGGGATAGTTTGTCTCACGCTCCGGCGGTTCGGTGTAAAGGTCAAGTTCAACCTCCTGATCAAGAGCATCCAAGTAAATCGTTATCATGTCGTTTCCCCCCTTTGAATTTAACTGCAATCGCTTGCAATTGATAAGTGATTAAAATTACTGGTATTTTATCTAATTGGAGGAATATGTCAAGCACTAAATACATATAATAACTATTATAATATCAATCTATATCTATAATAAAATTAATTTTTTACCTTAATATAAACTTTTAATTTAAAGAAATTATCATCATAATTAGTTCAGCCGCAACGTCCGGCCACTCGTTTTCGGCTTCCCTTTACGGTTTCGGGAAACGGCAGGTTGCCGGGCCATGGAACTCGCAGGAGTCGCTCTATTCGTTACCCACACCCGAAAATCCTCGATGGCCTCCTTGTCGGTCTTGGCAATGGGCACCAGGGTAGCGGCCACATCTATTATATCCTGCGTAGTCACGTCCCGATCCTCCGAGTAGGCATTATAGAGAGCATCCTCCACCGCAGACTCGATCTCGGCCCCCACCCAATCCTTAGAAACATCGGCCATGGCGTCCAGGTCGAACTTGGCGGCATCCCTGCCCCTCTTAGTGAGGTGTATATCAAAAATAGTCTTCCGCTCCTCATACACGGGAACATCCACCCCAAAAATTGCATCCCACCGGCCCCTCCGGAAAAGCGCCGAGTCGAGGCCACGGATCGTGTTACATGTGGCTGACTTGAAGATCGGGGCCTTGCATTCCTGCATCCAGGTGAGGATCGTCTGTATGACCCTTGACGTGACCCCCGAATCCGTCTTTCCGGATGACTCAAGCCCCGTGAACATCTTCTCGAATTCATCGAACTCGACAGCGCAGGGTGCCACCCGTTCTAGTAGCTTCAAAGTCGAGCGGGTCTTACTCTCGGAAGCCCCGACAACCCCCTGAAACAAGGCCCCGACATTGAACCTGTATAAAGGCAGTCCAAGGATGCTTGCAGCCACCTTGCTCAAAAGAGATTTCCCTGTGCCGGCCAGCCCCACTGTCATGATCCCCTTCGGAGCGCCCAGGCCGAACTTCACGGCACGGTCGATGTCCTCATAATACTTCCGGCGCTTTTGAATGTGAGGGATCACGTTTCCCATCCCGCCTATGGTGTCGATGTTTTCCCCATGCTGCACGAGTGCCAGCACCCCGTTCTGGCGGATGGTGCCGACCTTCTCGGCTCTCAAGACTTCGATGTCGAGATCCCTGCTTTCAATGAGGGATATCGCCACCGAGTTCTCGGCCTTGAGCATGGACAGCCCCAGAGCCTCCTGCGCTGCCCGCTCCAGTTTCTCCTCAGAGATGTCAAGCCCAAGAGCACTCGTGTATTTGTTGACTACGGACGAAAAACGTTTCTTGATCTCCGCCTTGCTCGGAAGGTTGAAGTCGATAACAGTGATCATGTCGTCCAGGTCCTCTGGAATATCCATCTGCGCCCCGATGCAGATCATATGGCTGCTGCGCGTCCGCAAGGCATAGGCCGTGTCCCTGAAAAGCTGCCGTACCATGGGGTTTTGAAGGAAGTCCTTCACGTTGAAAAAGACGTGCAGGTGATCTCTCGCAGGTGCCCCGTCAACACCTTTCAGGATGTTCCGAAGGGCATCCGCGATATCCCCCGCGATCCTGTCACTATCCGGATCTTCAGACTGATAGGGGTAAAGCCCCACGCTGCACTTCCAGATATAAAGGGACAGCTTGTCAATCAGGTTCGCTTCTGTCAGGTTGCGAATGACCTCGTCAAATGCCCGTTCCTGCTCCACCGTCGGGATATACAAACATGGATACCCCGCGTCCAGATAGGTCGATACTGCCTTTTCCATAAAATACGCCCTTCCTCTTTCGAATAAGTTTTATTGAACAGCTCCTCGCAAAGTCACGGGCGTATTGTCATTTAGAACCTGAGCGCTGTCAAATTTGCAAGCGCTTGCACTAGACATCCGGAACCTTCCACCCAAAAAACTCCAAACGCCGAAGGGTTGAAGGATTCGTCTCATAGGCCGAGACTTTCCGTAGGACGCTTTTTTGACTTCGACTCAGTTCAAACCCTTCCCCCCCATTCAAAAGAGCCTTCCCAATAATGGCGAGCGCCATGGCATCTGCTTCATCAAAGTTTTTCACATCATACCCCCAGCGGTTTTCGAGCGCTTTCCGGACTTCCTTCTTGTGGGCGCTCGCCCTACCGAATATGAATGATTTCAGATGAGCCGGGCGTACCAGGAGATAAGGCGTCCTGGCCCGAATGGAGAAGAGCATTTTCATGACGCCCCAAAGTTCGATCCTTTCGACAAGCTTACTCGATACCTGAAACCGTCCGGCATCCGCGAAGTCCTCGTAGACGATCACACTCCCTTTTTTTACAGCCGGAAGCACGCCCTTTATTATGAACTTCTGTCTCTCATAGTCCTGGCCGTCCTTCTTGCTCGTCACGATGCTGAACGGCACTGGAGGTTGCCCGTCCATCAGGACCGCCACCCCCGTTCGCGTAAGGCTCGGGTCGATTCCTATGATGCGTTTTGCTGATTTCTCAGCCATTCAATTCGTCTCCTCTCGTTCACGCCAAGACGGAGTTTAGCCAGCCAGGCAACCATTTGATCTCCTTCGTGAAACACCAGCATGTCCACCAGACCATGATATGTGACCGTGGCATTCGGAAACCGGCTCCAGATATAGTCCGTGTAGCGGGAGTCAAAAAACCGGACCACTCCAAAAGAGTCGACCCTGAGAACCGGCGCATGGTAAACCCATATATCCCTGTAAAGCATGAGTTCCTGGACGGCATCCCCCCTTGTAAACGGCATTTCGTAAAACGCCGGATCTTCACCGCCCAACAACTGCTTCTGTGGATCGTACAAACAGGTCACGCCGTTTGTCCAGTAATCTTCAAAGCGCCTTCCGAAGTCCACCGCCCAGCGCTGAGGACTGCTGTTGATCATTGCGGGACGGTAGGGACAGGCATACCGGAGGTTCCCTTGGTCGGGCAGAAAATCAGCATACCACACGGCGGGATTTCCACAAAATCGCTGTTTCAGAACACGACTGAACTGGCGCCGTATCTTCTTTGGGATATGGCTTCCATGCAATTTCACCGGGGATATCATCGTGACATAATGGTCCGTTTTGCAAGCGCTTGCACCAAGCACGAAGGTTATCAAAGACAAGCTGAAAATGCTCCAAATCAGGTCACCTGAAAATATACTATTTTACTCATCGAAATTGTAATTATTATTAATTAAGTTATCATTTTTAAATCTCTTTTGCAATTTATGCTAAGCTTTTTCATACAGTCCATTTTCTTATAGAAGTATGGAATCGCTGATACCATAAAATTTATAATAACCAAATTTTGGCCGTGGTAATGTCGAGTCTGACGAATTTCATGGATAGAGTCGGTATCCTTCATTTTTCAATTTTCAAGAGAATAAAAATCGTTTATCGTATTTTGGGTAGTAGGAATTCCGGATATCAGAAGTATGGTGAAGGTCGCCTGAGTTGACGACTGATGCAAGCTATTGTTGACTTGAACCACCTTTGTCTCTAAGCGTTAAGCTGAATTCCTATCTACCACTATATATTGTGTTCCATCTAAAAACGATTTTAATAAATATTTATCAAATATCACAGATTTCAAATCACATGATTAGTATGCGATTACACTCTCTTATGTCAGGGTAGGGGGTAGCAGTGGTATCCCATTCATATCTTTTATGAAAATCCGCTGAGATTCATTGATTGGCCGAAGATGAAAGGAGATTTCTATTCATGGGGATCGCTGAATTCGAAGGTATATTTGAGAAAATCTTGAGGCGGCGATTTTCAATGTTTGTTGGGGAAAAGTGGAATCTGAGAAATTTCAGTGATACAATCGGAATCATTCACCTCAGGCTTTCATAGGGGAAAAGAAATAAATTCAATTTTCCCAATCTTAAATCTCGTGAATACCATTTCCATCGTTGAATTCGCGGGAGCTCATAATGCAAGTAGTCTCCGAGATAAATCGGCTGGGTATGAGACTATAGATTTGCTGTTTGTATTTTTGAATCATTGCAAACCAGGTGGGGGTACTATATTTTTGAAAGAGATGAGCAGAGTTCCCAAGACAGGATATTTGGGGATCCTTATGCTGCTTGTCCCATTTATAGCTGATTTAATATCAAGCTAAATGTTCCTGTGCCTGACCCAAACCGCCTAGCTTCGGAGCGAAAAATAGAAGCCAAGCATTCGGTCAGTCACTTTTTCCAACGAAAGGATACAATGGAATCTCCGGAGTCAAAAATTAAATTTCTGGCTGGGCGTCTCGGTGCCGATTTGGTGGGTGTCACCACAAGAGATCTCCTTGCCGACGGGCCGCCTTCTGCCGATCCGCGATATCTCCTTCCCTCTGCAAATTCGGTCATTTCTTTTGCAATAGCCCTGGATAAAAATCTTGCCGAGGACTTTATAAGCAAAAAGAGCTGGCGTCCCCACTGCGACAACCGAAAAGCTGTCGCTCAGAGGCTTTATACGATCGGCGATGCACTCACCGAACAACTGCGATCGGAAGGATATGAAGCCGTCAACGTAGACCTCAACAATAACTATCGACCGGAAAGGGACGTAGTCGACATCACCGAGATGACCGAGTTTTATCCCGAGTTTGCTCATCGTTACGCAGCCCTTGCAGCAGGAATTGGACGCCTGGGCTGGAGCGGCAATTTGCTGACCAGGGAATACGGTGCGCAGGTTGAGTTGGGGAGTGTGTTAACCTCCGCCGCCTTGACTCCCGACATCCCCATATCAGATAAAGAACACCCCTGTGACAGGTGCAAGATGTGCAGCTTGGTCTGCCCGGTGGGAATGATTCACCCCCAATCATCGACCCATGTTACAGTTGCCGGTATCACCGAGACCATATCTCGTAAACGGCCCAACACCTGTTGCTGGATCGGCTGTACCGGCTATGAAGGTCTGTCGCCCTCGGGGACCTGGTCCAACTGGAGCCCATACCGTCTTGATGGACCTCTGCCCAAGGAAAAGAAAGAGCTCGATGCGCTGTGCATACGCCTACAGAGGATGGACCCCCAGATGAAAAACCTTGAAAACAGCTTCAGTGACTATCGGGGCGCGGTCTTTGATCCTGGCTGGTTCTACTATACAGTCTGCGGTTTCTGTCGCTTGGTCTGTTCTTCCCGCCGGGGAGACCGCCTTGCCAACCACAAGAGAATTGTCCATTCAGGTACCGCCGCCTTGGAACTGGATGGCTCACATACCGTGGCCGATGAAAAAGCCGTCAAGATACGAACTCCCTTTGGACTAAATGTTGTTGTCGCGCGTGAGTTGATGCCGCAAGAACGCCCAAGGCCAGGAAAATCGCGGGGTCAGTTCCCGCTCGACCGAGAGGTAATCGAATATTTATGCCAACTTAGTCAATCAGAGTGGAAGAAAGAATACCCCGAGGATGAAATCAATCATTTGGACTCTGAGAGAATTTAAGCACTGCTGAAACACAATCATTTGATTCGGACCAATTCGGGTGCTGATGATGCTGCTGAATAACGAACTCCCACTTGGTTATTTCGATCGCCGTCTTCATTCCGAGGGGCATCCAGGACTGGGCAAAAGGTTATTTCCCGCGATGCGATGGGTCGCGCGACTCAAACAGGATATGAAAAAATCTCTCTCTGGTCGAAAACTTTTAACAACCCTCACTGCCGCCCCTGCCAAGCTGTTGAACTGAAAAAATCAAGGGCACAATCTCTTCGTTCAGCGTTTTTGGCATCCCCCCTGTTTTAGGACACAGCAGCTGAAATTGAGCCATCATGCTTCCCTCCTCCTCTTTGGGTTGCAATCACTACTGCACCGTAAGAGAAATCTCTTTCCTATAGCCTATCGATGTCAAGGCGATTATGGGGCTTTAGTGTCTCCAATGAGGTCAAGGCATTCTGTTTTCCTTGACAATATTTTGAATTCAAACTATTATAGTTGAAAATGTGGTTGGAGAATCCCTGTGTACAATAAATATTGCAGTTCCATCTCTTTTTTTTGCCCATTTTGATCATTTTAATTTTAACTGATAACTTCATAATAAAAAATGTTGGCACATGGATGAGATGTTTCCAAACCAAATCGCAGGAACAGAGGCGATCGAACGCCGAGTGCTTCTCGCCTTGAGGCGAATTATCCGATCCATCGACATGCACTCCCGGTCGCTGGTCAAGCATTACGGGTTGACCGGGCCCCAGTTCGTGGTACTTCAGGAGATCTCCAAGCACGAGGAAATTATGCCCGGAAAGCTGGCTAAGGCCGTCAGCCTCAGTCAAGCCACCGTTACAGGGATTCTCGACCGGCTGGAGAATCGAGATCTCATCGTTCGGCGCCGGAGCGAGACGGATCGACGCAGTGTGCTGGTCAGTCCCACCCACGAGGCGTTTCGATTGCTGAATACCGGCCCGCCCATCATGCAGGTCTCCTTTGTCGAGGCGTTTCAGCGCCTGGAGGACTGGGAACAGAACCAGATCCTCAGCGCGCTTCAACGCCTGGTGACCATGATGAACGCCGACGCCCTGGATGCGGCTCCTATATTGAATTCCAATGCCGCTGATGCCGCGCCCGAGGATCCTCCATCGGTGTGAGGGCGGATCCGGCCACGGAACGGAAAAATGGAAAAAATCGTCATTGAAGGGCTTTATAAGATCTTTGGTCCTCATCCCGAGGTGGCCATGCGAATGGTCCAGGAGGGTCGCAGCAAAGAAGAGATCATGGAGAAAACCCGGCACGGCGTGGGGGTGGTGGACGCTAGCTTTGCGGTAAGTGCAGGGGAAATCCTCGTGGTGATGGGGCTTTCCGGGAGCGGAAAGTCGACCCTCGTGCGCTGCCTCAACCGTTTGATCGAGCCCACCGCTGGCCGGGTCCTGGTCGATGGTGAAGACGTGACCCGATTGGGCAAACAAGCACTCCGCAAATTCCGGCAAAAGCACTTCGGCATGGTGTTTCAAAACTTCGCCCTTTTTCCTCATCGCAGCGTGTTGCGGAACGTGGAGTATGGCCTCGAGGTCCAAGGGGTTGATGCCGCAATCCGACGAGAGACCGCCATGAGGGCGCTGGATCAGGTCGGGCTCAAGGGCTGGGAGGAATCCATGCCCGACCAACTTTCCGGGGGCATGCAGCAGAGGGTGGGTCTGGCCCGTGCCCTGGCCCTCGACGCAGACATCATGCTCATGGACGAGGCCTTCAGCGCCCTGGATCCGCTGATCCGGCGCGACATGCAGGACGAGTTGATCGACATTCAGGAGAAAGTGCAGAAGACCATCGTGTTCATCAGCCATGACCTGGACGAGGCTATCAAGCTGGGCGATCGAATCGTCCTGATGAAAGACGGGCGCCTGGTGCAGGAGGGGACAGCAGAAGAAATCCTCACGAACCCGGCCGACGATTATGTGGCCCGATTCGTGGAGGGCGTGGACATGAGCAAGGTGGTCACGGCCGAGACGGTCATGAAGAAGTCAGACGTCATGGCCTACATGAGGACGGATGGGCCCAGGGCGGCACTTCGAAAAATGGAAAAGGCGGGTATCTCCACGATATTCGTGCGGGAAGGCGGGGTGGTGAGAGGAATCGTCTCTGCCAGGAACTGCAGGAGGGCTGCGGACCTTGGCGAGAAAAATCTGGCTTCCATACTCGATACAAACATCCAGCGCGTAGCGCCCGACACGCCAGCCAACGACCTTTTCCCCTTGCTGGCCGACACCCCCTATCCCGTTGCGGTGGTTACAGAAGACGGCCACCTCAAGGGCGTGATCGTAGCCGGGTCCCTTTTGGCCAAGCTGAGCAAGATTTCCCGGGTCGAGAACGGCAGCGGTGAGGAGGCGCCATCGTGAAGACGCATTGTAAGAGAAGTGCTGCAAGGGAAGGAGCGTGATGGAGTTTCCACAAAACATCGATATCCCACTTGACCGGTGGGTGGACGGCTTTATGGACTGGGTGCTGGGCACGTTCGGAGGGTTCTTCGATCTGCTCGGCACGGCCATTCTATATTTCCTGCTGTACACCGAGAAATTCTTTCTCTGGCTGCCGTGGCCGATTCTGGTCTTCGGCGTTGGCATCCTGGCCTGGAGGGTCATGGGATCCTGGCTGGCCGGGCTGGGCATGGCGTGCATGTTGTTTTTCATCGGTGCCCTCGGCCTCTGGGAACTGGGCATGATGACCTTGGCTCTCGTAGTAGCCTCGGTAATCGTCTCACTGACCATCGGCATTCCTCTGGGCATTGCCATGGCCAGCAGCAATGCGTTCGAGGCGATCATTAAGCCGATTCTCGACGGCATGCAGACCATGCCGAGCTTTGTCTACCTGATTCCGGCCCTGATGCTCTTCGGCCTTGGCAAGGTCCCGGCCCTTTTTGCCACTATCATCTACGCGGTGCCGCCGGTCATCCGCCTGACCAACGTAGGGATTCGGGAGGTGTCCGCCAACGTGATCGAGGCGGCCCACGCGTTCGGGTCGAGCTACTGGCAGATCCTCTTCAAGATCCAGCTCCCCCTGGCCCGCCCTACGATCCTGGTGGGCATCAACCAGACCACCATGATGGCCCTGGCAATGGTGGTCATAGCATCCATGATCGGGGCCAAGGGACTCGGTCTGGAAGTCCTGCTGGCCATCAATCGGATTGAGGTGGGCCGCGGGTTCGAGGCTGGCCTGTGCATCGTGTTCATGGCCATCATCATCGACCGGATCACGTTCTCCATGGCGTCCGGGAAAAAGTCGTAACAAGGAAAATCGGTTCCCGTATCCAGTAAACACCAATAAAGGAGGAGATCATATGAAACGAACGAAGCGTGGAGTTTGCTTGACCATCCTGACCCTGGCGGCCGTCGGCCTGCTCTTCGGCGCGGCCTTGGCCGCTGATGAGTCGACCATTACCTTCGGCGATTACGGATGGGATAGCATTCAAGTGCACAACCGAATCGCGGCCTTCATCGTCGAAAAAGGGCTGGGCTACAAGGTCAAGTATGTTCAGGGTGAGACCATTATGCTCAACACGGCCCTAATCCAGGCCAAGGGCGGCGAGGCGCCCGAGGTCAACATGGAGTCCTGGACAGAGAACTGGCAGGAACTCTACGACGAGGGGCTGGCAAAGGGCAAGCTCCCTAACACAGACGAGGGGTTCGTGAACCTGGGCTCCAACTTCCCCAATAGTGTCCAGGGCTGGTATGTGCCGCGCTATATTGTGGAGGGCGATGCCAAGCGGGGTATCGATGCCTCGGCGCCGGATCTCAAGTCCGTTTTCGACCTTCCCAAATATTGGAAGCTGTTCAAGGATCCGGAGGACCCGAGCAAGGGGCGCTTTCACAGCTGCATTCCGGGCTGGGCCTGTGCCCAGGTCAACAAAGAGAAATTTAAGGCGTACGGCATAATGGAGAATTACAACATCATGCAGCCCGGCTCCGGCCCGGCCTTGGCCGGATCCATGGTGACGGCCTACAAGCGTGGCGAGCCGTGGCTTGGCTACTATTGGGCCCCGACCTGGGTGCTGGGCAAGTTGGATATGCTTCAACTCGAGGAGCCCGAGTTCGACCCGAAGCTCTGGGAGACGACCAAGGCGTGCGCCTACCCGGCTGTCAAGTGCGATATCCTCGTCCATAAGAGCCTGCCCGACAAGGCGCCGGAGGTGGTGGCGTTCCTGAAGAACTACGAGACCTCCCTGGAGATCAACAATAAGTTCCTGGCCTACATGCAGGACAACAACGCGAGCACGGAAGAGGCGGCCGCCTGGTTCCTGAAGAACTACGAGGACCTCTGGACTGGCTGGGTGCCTGCAGATGTGGCGGCCAAGGTCAAAGCGGCCATGAAGTAGAAACGCCTGCGCCATGCGCCTCCCCTGCCCTGAACCGGGAAAGGAGGGGAAAGAAGCGCTGCACCGCAGAAACACAGCCCTGCGGCTATGCCGCAGGGCTACTTTTTATTCCGGCTTCTTGAATGCATTGGCGGCATCAACGGCAGGAGAAAAACCAAGCAGGCGATCAAAAAGACAATGCTACCAATGAGAGTCAGCGTATCGTGGTTTCTCAACGCTGCCGTCATAAAAAAAAGGGCGCACACAATGAACAGAATCCACCCGACAAGGTGAGTCCGTCGTTCCATTCTTTTTTGCCTTCCCTGGAACTCGTCCGGCATATCAATCGGTTTCCCCTGTTTCACAAGAAGTCTTCGGAGCGACGAGCGATGGCCCGGGCCCGAAGAACCCGCTTCGGGCTCTTGTAGATGTTGCATCCCGGAAAAAACAGGAACTTCGGATGGGAATCGCCCGAGACCACGCATACCCTCGCCTTTTCCACTGAGGTGAGAGCCTGGACCAACGCGGCCCTATGGAGGGATACCCCCTCCAGCGATGCGTGTGCGTATGGCGGATAGCCGGTTTGAAGGGAAAGGGCCTTGGCCGTTTCAATGAGGGACAGGGGATTCAGACCTTCGGGGCAGACGTCTGTAAAGAGAAAACACTCCAGGCAGAAGGCGATTCGCCTGGAGACCGCCTTGGAGGGCTGCGGGTCTCGTATGAAATCGAGAAGCGCTTCCTGAATCTCGGCGGCGCCGAGGGAGTTCATATCGGTAAAGGATACACTCGGACAGACTTCCGCGCAGGTTCCGCAGGCGGTGCATTGATCCAGGATCTCCCGTTTCATCTCCTCCAGCATCTCACTTAAGAACCTCTCCCCTTGGCATGCCGAGCCGGTACCGACCTGAAGGCCTGCCTCTCAAAGAAAACCAGGGTGCCGTGCTTTCTGGGCATTCGCCCCTTTGGCGCATTAAAAATAGCATTTTACCACGATTTGTTCACAACAAAAAAAATAGAGATCGATGAGCCTTTTCATCGGAGGGTTTTGAGGATATTGGGTTCAGGATGGAATCCCAAGTCGCTCAGTGCTATAATTCGAACAACCAATTGAAAGTATGCTAATCCTGATCAAAATCGTATATACAAGGGCATCATCGTTTCAAGACAAAAAGGGTGAGTAATGATCAAATGGGATGAACAGACGGACGTTGTGATTATTGGAAGCGGTTTGGCGGGGCTGTCCGCAGCGATAGAAGCAAATCAAGCTGGGGCTTCAGTTATTGTATTTGAGAAAATGAAAGTGATAGGAGGAAACACTCGCATCAGCGATGGCGGGGTGGCTGCACCGAACAATTACCTACAAAAAAGACGGGGAATCGATGATTCCCCGGAACTTTTTTATGAGGATATCCTTAAAGCTGGATTGGGCATCAATCATCCGGATTTGGTGAAAGTTTTGGCAGAGAGGGCGACAGAAGCCATCGAATGGACGCGGGACACATTGGGCGTGAAGTATCTCGATCGGCTGGACCGTTTTGGAGGGCACTCGGTAGCTCGATGCCTCACCACACGGAGTCACACCGGAGCAGACTTCATCAAGGCGCAACGCGCCTTATTAAAGCAAAAAGGGATTGAAATACGAACCCGCTGCCTGCTCACGTGCCTGCAGACAAACGGCCGGGGTGCCGTGCGCGGTGTGCAGATCCGATCCAACTATCAGTTTCCTTCGGATGAGAGCGGGGTTGTCAGGAACATTCATGCCAGGAGAGGCGTTGTTTTGGCAACTGGAGGATTTGGTCATGACATTCCATTCCGGATGCTCCAGAACCCCCGATTGGATGAGTCCATCAGTTCGACTAACCACAAGGGGGCTACGGCCGAGGGCTTGATCGCCGCCTTGGAGCAAAAGGCCGCACCGGTTCATCTCTCCTGGATACAACTAGGTCCGTGGGGCTGCGCCGATGAAAGAGGATATGGCCGGGGAGCCAGCTTTGCTTCTTATAGTGTCTACCCCAACGGAATCCTGGTGGACCCCGCTTCCGGCCGACGCATCGTCAACGAATGGGCAGATCGCAGGCGACGCTGTGACGCCATCTTCAAGGCCGGCCATATATGTGTGGGCGTCGTGGACGCCAATGGTGCTGAAGTGGCTTCGGACAGCCTCCAAGCATGTCTTACGCGGGGATACGTGAAGGCGTTTGCAACACTGACGGATCTTGCTTCAGCTTTTTCAATACCTGACAACGAATTGGAAATGACTGTTAAAAGCTACAATCATGCTATCAGGGAGGGAGAGCAGGATGCTTTTGGCAAACCTCTAGAGGATGCGAAACCGTTGCTCAAGCCTCCCTTCTATGCTATACGGTTGTGGCCTAAGGTTCATTTCACTTCTGGAGGCGTTGGAATTACCCCAAAGGCACAAGTCATAAATCTCAATCATCTACCGATTCCCAATTTGTTTGCCGCAGGTGAGGTGTGTGGTGGCATTCACGGTGCAAGCCGTCTGGGAAGCTGCTCACTGACCGAATGCGTTGTATTCGGACGTATTGCAGGACAACAAGCCGCCGCCAGTAGTTCCTGGCTCTCAGATTGATCAGAAAGGTAATCTGGCGATGAGTTGGCGTCAGGATTCTTCGCTATTTTCAGCGCCGAACCGTTCGTGGTTTTGGTAATTGCCGCCTCAATCCGTTCTTCGATCTCCAAGTCCGAAAAGTCGATGATTCCATGGCGTTCGCTGTGGGGGCTCTTCTACTGCGCTGGGGGGTCACCATATTGATGAGCCTCTTAGCTTTAGCCGGGCCTCTTCGACCGATATGCCGAGTTCATCAGCGATTTCAATGTAATCCAGGGTGCACCAGTCTCTTTCATTTGGGTGATGATGAAGTGATACGTGTGGTTTAAATATGTGGGTTCTGTCATAATTTCCTCCTGTTGGTTTTGAGATGGCTGGGCTCCTCTTTCCCCTGCACTGTGGCACATGAGACCAGTAGTGCGAGAAACCCGTCGAGAATAACAAGATTGCCTATTTCCCCAATGTCCTCTTCGGATCATGGCTCCCGCAGTATTTTACCATATGGCAAAACGGACTTCGCAAACCCTTCATTGCAACATATCCCAATTTTCCTCTTGCGGTATTCTGAACCTGTATTTGGACGACACACCTCATTTATGATGCGTCGTTCTGAGGGGCCCCCGGAAATGCCAGAAGACTATCGTTGAAAGATAATTAGAGTATCGTAAGGTTTCACGCTATTAAACGGTTAGGCAGACAACCAGCGCGGATGCTGAATGAAAAAATTCGGAAGCCCTTGCCCTGTTAACAATTAATCATATCAAACAAAATTTCACACCCTTATGGGTGAAGAAAAGGGATATTTCCAGAGATTCGCCTTATCAATGATTGATTAGATATAATTTAAATTTAGGTTCCACCCATATTTTTACTATACAATAAGCTGTAAATAGCTCCAAACGATTTAATAATAATTATCCTATCTGTAAATTATTCTTAAATTAATATGCTCATGTATTCCAATTAAAAGTTTTACTTTTTACAGGTGATGCGAAGACTACGTTTTAAAAGGATTCACATAATTAACTATACTTCAGTTATTCTTCATATTTTCTACCTTTCAGGGAATCATAGATACTATAAGCAAGTCCTTCGTAGCCCGATAACTTCGGCCTCTGCCTGCCGCCATATACGCACCCGTAGCTTATCTATCTCCATTCATTTTTTGTTCGCCATTCGGAATAACCCCTCCCACTCAACAATTTGAGTGCTGCATATCCGCATTCAAGCTCTTTGCTGCTTCCCGCAAATCCACTGCCTCTCCGCTTCGACCGCGCATCTCCCGAAACAGAATGACCGCAAGGATCGAATAATTCGCCATGTCGATAAGCGTATCCTCAATGCTCTCATCCTTTACCTCCCCCACCATATCCGCTTTTTTGGAGAGCGTCTTGACCCTCGTGTATTTGTCCGAAAGCCTGATCAGAACGCCCTTAAAAGGACTCACCCCGAACCCCTCCGCCTCCATGAAGTTGCCGAGCGGGTGCCAGTTTCCATAATCCTGATTCTTCGCCGCGTGGATCTCTTTCATCTTATCAACGAGTTTGTGGAACTCCGGATGCCCCGGCAGTCTATCCGCCATGCCTAATCTCCTTCATCTTCAAACTTTGGTTTC
>Ga0272443_10000593_pt1 | contig 63689 bp, 55 predicted proteins | sample SSMAcet12_FD_193581 | JGI IMG/M metagenome (GOLD analysis project Ga0272443, IMG submission 193581) | Marine sediment archaeal communities from Little Sippewissett salt marsh, Falmouth, MA, United States - SSM-Acet-12 | ecosystem: Environmental > Aquatic > Marine > Wetlands > Sediment ... | reverse complement strand
GGATGCTCTGGACAAAGGGCTCAGTGCCCAGGACATTCTTTACGAAGGGCTGATGCCGGGAATGGATCATGTCAGCAAAGAGTTCAAGAAAGGCGACATGTTCGTTCCCGAAGTAATGCGCTCAGCCCGCACCATGCTGATATCCATGGAAATCCTCAAACCGCTCTTAATTGAAACCGGTGCGAAAATGGTGGGAAAAGTACTGCTGGGAACGGTCAAAGGCGATCTGCATGATATCGGTAAAAACCTGGTCGGTATGATGTGCGAGGGCGCCGGATTCGAAATCAGGGATCTTGGCGTCGATGTGGAACCGGACGCATTCGTGCAGGCGGTAAAAGAATTCGAACCCGATGTGGTTGGCATGTCGGCTTTATTGACCACTACCATGCGTAAAATGGACGACACCGTCAAGGCGCTCAAAGAGGCCGGGGTGCGTGATCTGGTGAAAGTGATGATCGGTGGTGCGCCGGTGAACCAAGCCTTTGCCGATAAGATCGGCGCCGATGCCTATGCGCCGGATGCTGCCGCCGCCGCCGATAAGGCCAAACAATTGACCGGATAAAAACCGGAACGAGCAACCGGCATGTACCCGAGCGGATCAATGCGCCGTAAGCGTCAGTCGATCGGCCATTGAGAAAGGAGAGCTTGTCATGAGAACCAACTATCGTAGCAATTCAGGTGTGCGTTTCCAAATGCTTTCGCAGGATCAACTGGAGGAAATGTTCAACGGCGTGCTGACTGTTCTGGAGACGATCGGACTTGACGTCCACCACGAAGAAGCGCGCAAAATCCTGGGCGACGCCGGAGCTCGGGTCGAAGGCAAACGGGTGTGTATCCCCCAACATCTGGTGAAACGGTGCCTGTCGACGGCGCCCCGCAGTTTTACCATCTATGCGCGCGACGGTAACCCGGCCCACGACATCCACATCGGCCCGGGTCGGGCGCACTTTGGCCCGGGTCCGACGCCGCCGAATTTTATCGACATTGAAACGCTCGCACGCCGTCTCTTCGTCAAAGATGATGCCCGCATTGTGGCCACCGTCGTGGATGCGCTGCCGAATATCGATTTTTGTGAATCCCTGGGAACCATCAGCGATGTTCACCCGGATCTTGCGGCTTCTTATGAATTTGCAACCATGTTTCCCAATACCAGCAAGCCTATCGTGGCGTGGTCCTACGGCTGGGACGACTCGACCGATATTCATAAAATAGCCGTCGCCGAAGCGGGCGGTCAGGAGGCGTTTGAAAAACGCCCCAACTATGTTCACTACTGCGAACCGTTATCCCCTCTGGTGAGTACGTTCGATGCGGTCGACAAGGTCATCTTTGCCGCCCGTCACGGCGTACCGGTCGTCTTCACGACCTGTGCCCTGGCCGGCGGGACCGCGCCTGTGACGGCCGCAGGGGTCATCGTTCAAACCACCGCCGAATCTTTCCTGGGACTGGTTCTGGCCCAAACGATCCGGCCCGGCCTGCCCTTTTTTATGGGTGGTGTTCTTTCGGTAATGGACATGAGTGCCATGATACTGACCTACGGCGCCCCTGAACTGAGTCTGATGATGGCCGGCGCCACCGAGCTGGCTCATTATCTCGGCATTCCGCTCTGGCAAACCGGCGGCTGTACGGACTCCAAGTGCCTTGACGAACAAGCCGCCTTCGAAGGCTCCCTGTCTTGTTTTTTTTCGGCCCTGACCGGCGGAGATCTCTGTCACGACGTCGGCTATACGGAAAGCGGGATGACCGGCTCCATCTTTCAGACCGTCATGATGGACGAAGCCATCGGTTATTCGCGGCGGATCACCCGTGGCATCGAGGTCAATGAAGATACGCTGGCTGCGGACGTCATCCACAACGTCGGACCGGACGGCCATTACCTGTACGAAGAACACACCATGCGGCATTTTAAAACCGAGTTTTGGTATCCCAACCTCTGCGATCGTCACAACTTCGAGGAATGGGAGGAAATGGGACGAAAAACCATGCGCCAGCGCGTGATCGAACGGACGCGCGAAATCCTCGGCTCCCATAAGTCGTCTCCAGTCAAACCCGAAACCGTTGACGCCATCACGGCGATTATGAAAGCCGCCGAAGAGCGGGTGAAGAACAAAGAATAACCGAAACCAGACAAATGGAGAGTGGCCATGAGTAAATTACTTGAGAAAATCGCAGCGGGTATCATCGAGGGAAAACTCAATGAGGTCCCTGATCTGGTGCAAAACGCATTGGATGAAGGCCTGGAGCCCACAAAAATTCTTGAGAATGGGTTGGTTGTCGGCATGAACGAAGTGGGCAAACGCTTCAAACTCGGATCGATGTTTGTTCCCGAAGTGCTGAGATCGGCCCGGACCATGCACGCCGGTCAAGAATTGTTGCGTCCGCTGCTGGCCGAAGGCGGTGCAAATCTCGGCGGTAAGATTGTGCTGGGCACCGTGAAGGGCGATCTGCACGACATCGGAAAAAATCTGGTCGGCATGATGTGTGAAGGTGCCGGATTTGAGGTGATCGACCTGGGATTCAATCTGGAGCCGGAAAAATTCATTGAGGCGATAAAGACCCATCAACCCTCTATCGTCGGCATGTCCGCTCTGCTGACCACCACCATGCGGGCAATGGGCCACACGATCAAAGCCATGGAAGAGGCCGGACTGCGGGATAAGGTCAAAGTGATGGTGGGCGGCGCCCCGGTGGATGCCGATTTCGCCGAACGGATCGGCGCCGACGGTTACGGCCACAATGCAGCCTCGGGCGCCGAAATGGCAAAAAAGCTGGCCGGGATGTCGTAATCCGGTACTGGCCGGAAATGGAAAATGAAATTATCACCGAAGAACCGGGAGCCGGTTGCGATCATCGCCTGCAAGGTTCTGCAGAGCGCCTTGGAAGAGATGCTGCCGGAGCGACTGTGCCGACGAATGCATTTTATGGACTACGATTTGCATCGGTCGCCGGACCGGATGAATCTTGAGCTGCAGGCAACCATCGACGCCATCGAGATTCCCGGACGAATCGTACTGGGTTACGGATTATGCGGAAACGGCCTATGCGGCATCAAGGCCGGCCAACACACCCTGATCATTCCCAAGGTTGATGACTGCATCAGCTTGCTTTTAGGTTCCCGCCGGGCCTATATGCGTGAAGTACATAAGGCGCCGGGCACGTATTACCTGAGTAAAGGCTGGCTGGAATCCGGCAGCCATCCGTTGAAAGAGTGCCGTGAATACACGGAAAAATACGGCGCTGAAGATACTGCCTGGATCATGGATCAGCAATACCGGAACTACGAGCGCCTTGTATTGATCGCCCATAACCAAAGCGATCTGAACAAATACAGGCCCCAGGCCCTTGAGGTTGCCCGCTACTGCCGACAGTGGGGCATGCGCTACGAAGAAATCTTAGGCTCGGATCGTTATATCCGTCGTTTGGCAGAAATCATTGAGGATCCGGACAAAGTCGATGACGAATTTGTCATTGTTCCGCCCGGGAGTATCAGTCGTCAAGAGCTTTTCTGGGATTGTTCGGTGAGCGCATCCGATAAAAGCAAAAAGGAGATGGGATCATGCGAGTGAATAAAACCAACTACGACGTCAATGTCACGCCGATCTTTCAGGTGCTGTCCGAAGATCAAATCGAGGCCATCTACTATGCCTCTTTGCGCGTGCTGTATGAAACCGGGGTTCGCGTATATGACAAAGAAGGTGTGGATGTCGCACACGCCGGCGGCGCCATTGTCGAGGAAACGACCGAGCAAAGCAGTATCGTGAAAATCCCCCATTACATGGTCGATAAGGCCCGTGCCACGGTGCCCAGCAAAGTCGTGGTTACCGGACCGGACCGCCGGTACCGAATGGAACTTTTTAAAAACCAGATTTACTACGGCGGGGGATCGGATACGCCCTATACCATCGATCCTTACACCGGCGAGCGCCGCCGCAGCACCTACCTGGATGTGAAGAACTGCGCCCGCGTCGCCCAGGCCCTGCCCAACTACGACTTTCACATGTCGCTGGGCATCACCCAGGACACGGCCGTGGGCACCTACGATCGCTGGCAGTACCTGGCGATGCTGGAAGGCACCAGCAAACCCATTAACATCACGGCCGTCGACATCGAAGGGGTCCGCGATCAACTGGAAATGGCCTACATTCGTGTGGGTGGAAAGGAAGAGTGGCGCAAGGGGCCGATTTTTTCACTCTACATCGAACCGGTGTCGCCGCTCAGCCATTCACAAGAAGTGGTTCAGAAACTGCTTTTCTGCTGCGACAATGACATTCCGTTTGTCTATACTCCCTGTCCGCTGGCCGGGGCTACGGCGCCCACCACCCTGGCCGGACTGTTGGTCCAGGCCTTGGCCGAAAGTCTGTTCGGAATCGTCTTGAGCCAGTTGCGCAAACCCGGCTCCCAGCTCATCATCGGCGGCTTGATGTCCAACATGGACATGTTGAGTACCATTTACTGCTACGGCTCGCCGGAAATGGCTCTTCTGAGCGCCGGGTATACGGACATCACCAAGTGGCTGCGGGTACCGGAGTACGAAACAGCCGGTTGTTCCGACGCCAAGCTCTTCGATGAACAGGCCGCCATGGAAGCCGCTATCAACATCGCCACCGCGGGACTGATCGGCGGGAATATGATTCATGATGTCGGTTACCTGGATTCCGGTCTGACCAGCTGTATCGAACTGATGGTTGCATCCGATGAAATCATCGATATGGTCAAGCGTATTTTAAGAGGCATCCCGGTTACCCCCGAAACCATGGCGTTGGATGTGATGCGGGAAGTCGGGCCCGGCGGCCATTTCATGGAACACGACCACACCTACAAACGTTTTAAAGAGGAAATCTGGCGGCCCAAGCTGATCGACCGGCAAAACTGGGAGAACTGGAACCTGGCCGGCGGCAAGCGTTACGGGGAGCGGGTGCACGATCGGGTCATCGAAATACTGGAAACCGAGACCGAACCCCTGCTGGACGATGCCATGTTCAAGGAAATGCGCCGCATCTGCGAACTGGCCGATGCGCGCCACAAAGATGAAGAGCTGGATGTCAAGATGTTTATGTAAACACGTCGATAAGTGTTAAACACATTGAATACGGATCGCCATTCACAGGCAGCACTGGTACTGGGTATCGACACCGGCGGTACTTACACCGACGGGGTCCTGTTGGATTACTACTCCCACAGGGTTCTGGCCTCCCACAAGAGCCTGACGACCAAACGTGATTTTTCGATCGGCATAGAGGCCGTCATCCAGGGTATCCGGATTGAAGATCCGTCGGCCATCCAGATGGTTTCCGTCTCCACCACCCTTGCCACAAACGCCATTGCCGAGGGTAAAAGCAAGCGTGTGGCATTGTTGCTCATCGGTTATGATCCGGAATTGATCGCCTCCTTTAAAATGCAGGAGCGCTTTGCCACGCCTCATTATTTCTACTTTGCCGGGGGTCACAACCTTTACGGGCGGGAAAAGGCGCCCCTTGACCTGTCGGCGATTCTGGCTAAAGTGGGCGAAATAAAAAACGACGTGGACGCCGTGGCCGTATCCGGCTATTTCAGCCCGCTCAACCCGGAGCACGAGCACCGGGCATTCGAGGCCATTTCCAGCATATGTGATCTGCCCGTGGTACTGGGCCATCAGCTTTCGACCAAGCTCGGATCAGTTGAACGGGCCACCACGGCTGCTCTGAATGCTTCCCTGCTGGCGGTTCTCAAAGAATTCGTCATTGCCGTGAGACGGGCGATGGAAAACCGCCGGATCAAGGCGCCTCTGATGGTGGTGCGCGGTGACGGAACCCTGATGAGCGATGAGTTCGCTGCCAGAACACCGGTGGAAACCATTCATTCCGGTCCGGCGGCCAGCGCCATCGGCGGCCGGTTTCTTTCCCACCTGGACGATGCGCTGGTTATCGACATCGGCGGCACGACCACCGACATCGCCCTGGTGGAAAACGGGCAGGTCGCCGTGAGTGAAGAGGGCGCAACCGTGGCGGACTACAAAACAGCGGTAAAAGCCGCCAACCTTTTTTCCATTGCGTTGGGCGGCGACAGCCATATCACACCGGATAGTGAAAACAGGATAAAGATCGGGCCTCAACGCGTCACGCCCCTCGCCTATCTGACCGATCAATTCCCACGCATTCGGCGCCATCTGAGCGCCCTTTCCCAACGAAGCGATGCCCACCTCGCGCCGGATTGGCTCGAATACTGGTATCTGCTCCGCACTCCCGTTGATGCGGATTGGCTGCAAACAGAGCAGGAAAAAGAACTCGTCGATTTTCTAACCGAAGCCCCCCGGCCCCTTCCGGAGATTCTCACCCATCTGAATTTGTTCAGTAAAGTGCAAATCAATGCCGGCAACCTGCTGCGCCGGGAAATCATCGGCAAATCGGGGCTTACCCCTACCGATTTACTACATGTGGAAGGCCGTCACAGCGCCTGGGATGTACAAACGGCATTTTTGGCCATGGATGTTTTCTGCCGCTGTATGCGGTATGATCCGGCCGAATTCCGAGAGCAGATCTGGTTGAAGATGACCGAAACCATCGTTCATGCCATCGTCACTTTTCTGAGCGGCAAGAAGCTGCCGCTGCCTTTCCATTCCCAAGACACCGACATCGGGCAGTGGTTTTTTTTGAACAGCCTCTACGACAACCATCCACAACTCGAGACACGTTTTCGCTTGCGGCGACCCATTATCGGCATCGGCGCTCCGGCCGCCATCTTTTTAAAAAGCGTGGCCGAAAAGCTTCACTGCGAACTGATCCTGCCGACCCATCATGAGGTTGCCAATGCCGTGGGTGCTGTGGCCGGCAATGTCATGATAACCGAAGAAGTTCTGGTGTACCCGCGGGTGACCGGCGACGGTCTGGAAGTCCTCGGCTACACCGTTCAGACCGGCGACAATCAAGAGGTTTTCGATGAAGCCGCTGACGCGCTGACGCATGCCCGCAAGCTGGGCCGCGAAAGGGCTCTGGGGGCGGCGCTGCGATCCGGTGCCGACAATCCGGAAGTTATCGTAAAAGAGCTTACCGACGGGCTGGACGCTTATCGCATACGGGCAAAGGCGGTGGGAAAACCGCGTTTGATGCGATTTGAGTGAGCCCTTAGATCGTTATATCTCCGCAAGATGCGAAGATGTGTTGTTAAAGTGAAACCACTTGATTCATCGAGAATAGGGTTATAGGTTTCAGGTCTCAGGTGTCAGCAGACCCCAAATCCTGAAACCTTAATTCTGAACTCTGATTTGGTTGCGGCCGAAGGCCTGCACCGGGAGGGAAAGAATATGGAGTTGGTCGACGTCGATACCCGGCATGCCTATGATCGGATACGGGAAGCCATCATCACCTTGGAACTGGCCCCCGGAACGCTGGCCAACGAACAACAGCTGGCCGAAGACCTGCATATGGGCGCTGTCCCTGTTCGTGAAGCCCTCAAATTACTCACTCATGACGAGCTGATTGTCATCACACCCCGCCACGGTCTTTACGTGGCCGACATCAATCTACCCGACCTGGAGCAAATCAGTGAAGTGCGATTGACACTGGAGCCGCTCTGCGCCGGCCTTGCCGCCCGGCGCGCCACAGCAGATGATATGACGGTGCTCGAGGCCCTGCGCCAAGAACAGGCGACCACCGACCCCAGTGACTGCCGCCGCCTGCTGGACGTGGATCATAAATTTCATCAGGCCATCGTGCGGGCGGCCAAGAACAAGTACCTGATTCGAATCCTGGAACATCTCTTCGGTCTTTCCCAACGCCTTTGGTACATGGCCTTACCGCAACTCGACAGTTTACCCACCGCCGTTGCCGAGCATTTAGAAATGGTGGAGTCGATCAAAAGCCGAGATGCCGTCCGGGCCCGGAAGATCATGCACGACCATGTGAAAGAATTCTACGATCGCGTCCGCATCATATTAAATTCTTGCGAAAAAGAATAAAAAACAATAAATTCGGTTATTCATTTTCTTGCCCTTGCTCTTGCTCTTGTTGTATATTGATTGAAAGCAAGAATTTCACTCAAGTTGTTTAAGATTTATTCCCAATGCGGCAATCGGTGCTCCGGGTTCTTGTCGCTTTTACGACGAGGCGGAGGGCTTCGCTCGGGGTCCGGGATGACCACGGCGTTCGAGTCGTGCCGGGTCATGTGGCACTTGGAGGGCGACACTATGATAGATCGTTTTGAGCCGAAGATGAAGCCGAGACTCAATGTGCTCCATCCGGAAGATATTGAAGAAGTCTATTCGGCCACCATGGAAGTGCTGGAGCGCACCGGGGTGAAGATCGACCATCCGCGGGCGTTGGAATTGTTGGACGGCGCCGGCGCGCGGGTTGATAACGATTTGGTGCGTATCCCGGACTGGATGGTAAAAGACGCATTGCGCAAGGCCCCTTCACGCATCGTGCTGGGAAAACGCAGCGGCGAGCGTTCGGTGAAGCTCGAGGGCAACAGAAGCTGGTTCGGTGCCAGCCTTGACTGCCTCGACTACCTCGAACCTTTCACCCGCGAACGTCGGAAATTCAGGCTCGATGATTGTCGCACGACGGCAACCTTGCTCGACGCGCTGCCCAATTATGCGTGGGGGATGACTTTCGGTATGGCGGATGATGTGCCCGCCGAGTTTGCCGATCGGCTGGTTTTGAAAGAAGCGATGACATACAGCGAGAAACCCATGGTTTTTTGCTGCCAGGATATTGAAGGCCTCGAGGAAATCTATGAAATGGCGATCATCATCGCCGGCGGCGAAAAACAGTTCCTGAACGCCCCGACGATCGTCATGCTGGCCGATCCGATTTCACCGCTGACGTTCACCGAAAATACCTTGAAAAAAATGATTTTTTGCGCCGAAAAAAGAATTCCCCAGATTTGCTATGGCGCGCCCCAGGCCGGCAGCACCAGTCCGGCCTCTTTTGCCGGGTCCGTCGTACAGGGAACGGCCGAATCCCTCAGCGGCCTGGTGATCACCCAGCTGGTGCGCCAGGGAGCCCCCTTTATCTACGGCGCCTTTGCCACCGTCATGGACATGCGCACGACGATATTCTCCTATGGCGCACCGGAGATGATCCTGATGGGCGCTGCCCTGGCTCAAATGGCCCAGTACATCAAGCTGCCCTATTTTGGTACCGCCGGGTGTTCCGACGCCAAACTGCCGGATTCCCAGGCCGCCGCCGAGGCCACGCTGTCGTGCCAATCGGCGGCGCTCAGCGGCGCCAATCTGATTCACGACTGCGGTTTGCTCGACCACGGAAGTCTGGCTTCTCCTGCCTATATGGTTCTGGTCAATGAGGTGCTTGACATGATCAACCAGTTTGTGCGGGGAATCAAAGTCGATGAAGAAACGCTGGCGGTCGACGTCATTCACAGTGTCGGTCCGGGAGGCCATTTTATGGAAGAAGAGCATACACTGAAGTATTTCCGCCAAGTGTGGTATTCAGACCTGTTCGATCGTTCCAATAATGAAACGTGGCTCGAACAGGGCGGGCGGCGGTTTCAGGAACGCCTGCAGGAGCAGACCCGCCTGAAGTTGGAACACCGACCGCAAGCACTGCCGGAAGAAACGACCAAAGAGCTCGATAAGCTGGCCAAACACTGGCAATAGGCCGGGCACCGGAGTCGTTAAGGAATGGGTCCGATGGACGAAGAACCGGCGAAAGTGATTTTTCAGCCTTGCGGGCGCAGAGGAAAGGTGCCGAAGGGGTCAACAATCATCGAGGCGGCCCGGTTGCTGGGTGTCGGCATCGAAGCACTCTGCGGCGGCCGGCATGTGTGCGGCAAATGTAGAGTCCGCATTGAAACCGGCCGTATCCGGGAATACGGAATCGAATCCAAACAGGAAAGTGCCGGGCCCTGGCAAACGATCGAAAGCGACCATATCACGCCCGAAGAAAGAGCCGTCGGATTTCGCCTGGGATGTGTGGCGACAGCCCGGGAGGATCTTCTGATCTACGTCCCGGAAGAATCCCGACCGGGCAAACAGGTAATCAGCAAGGCCGCGCGTCCCATCCCCATCGATCATGACCCGGCAGTCAAAACCTATTTTCTGCAAGTTCCGGAAGCGTCCCTGACAGACCCCACCGGCGACTTCGAAAGACTCGGCCAAACCCTGCAGGCAAGATACGCACTGGCCGGGCTGTCGATTGATTTTCTTGCTTTACGCAGCCTGGGCAGGGCTTTGCGGGACGGCAAATGGGAAGTGACGGTCAGCGTTTGGATGGACAGCGAGATTATCCGCGTCCGCCCGGGCAAAGCGGGACCGAATTACGGTCTGGCCATCGACATCGGCACGACGACCATTGCCGGCTATCTTTGCGACCTGGATACCATGGAAGTCGTCGAAACCGCCTCTATGGTGAATCCCCAGATTCAATACGGTGAAGACGTGATCTCGCGGATCAATTACTGTTTCGACGATCCCGAGGGCTTGCAGCGCATGAGCGATGCCGTAGTAGACGGATTGAACACCCTGATCGAACAGGCCGTATCAGAAGCGACACGACACACCGACCGGCGCATTAGCCCCGCAGATATTGAAGATGTGACTGTCTGCGGCAACACCTGCATGCAGCATCTTCTGCTGCAACTGGACCCCGAGCCACTGGGCAGCGTCCCCTTTACACCGGCCAATCACAGCAGCCTGAACATCAAGGCCCGGGAGCTTGGGCTGCGGGTAAATCCTTCGGCCAACGTCTACATCCTGCCCAACATAGCCGGATTCGTGGGTGGCGACAACGTCGGGGTCATTCTTGTCGAAGAGCCCCAAAAAAGTGAGGATACGGTGCTGATCATCGACATCGGCACCAATGGCGAGCTAGTCATTGGTAACAGGGAACGCATGGTTTGCAGTACCTGCTCCTGTGCCACCGGGCCGGCCCTGGAAGGCGCCCAGATCGAGTTCGGCATGCGGGCGGCGCCCGGCGCCATCGAGCGTGTGACAATTTCGCCCGAAACCCACGAAGTGGATTACAAGGTGGTGGGACGGGATGCTTGGATGAGCTACTCCAAACCCGAAGAAATGCAGACCCGGGGCATTTGCGGCAGTGCGGTTCTGGATACACTGGCCGAATTGTTCAAGGCCGGGATCGTGGCCGGCAGCGGGGCATATATTCCGGAAGTTGACACCAAACGCCTGCGGGAAAATCCAGACACGGGGCAGAAAGAGTTCGTGCTCGCCTGGAGTGCGGAGACCGTCATCGGCAAGGATGTGGTCATCACCCAAAACGACATCCGCCAGATCCAGTTGGCCAAAGCCGCCATATATACCGGATGCAAGCTGATGCTGCGCCGGATAAACCTGCAACGACCCGACCGGATTAAGATTGCCGGGGCCTTCGGCAACCATATCGACATCACCCAGGCTATGGTGTTGGGCCTGTTTCCGGACTGCCCGCCGGAGTGCGTCTCGTCGATCGGCAACGCCGCAGGCGACGGGTGCCGAATGGTTTTGCTGGATCGAAAAAAACGCACAGAGGCCGATCGAGTCGCCCGCCGGGTGGAACATGTCGAACTGACTCTGATGGATGATTTTCAAGAAAATCTGATCGACGCCATTCATATCCCCCATATGACCGATGAGTTCACCCATCTAAAAAAGTAGACTGGTTTTCGTTCTTAACTGCACTCGGCTGCCCAGGCTCTTCCCAATAGTTGCCTAAACAGCACGGCAAAGGACTCTGAAGCCCTCCGGCTTTTACCATGTTGGGGTCTTGACAACTGCACATCGGATGGGCTTTATTAAAATATCTCTTCACCATTCTTCATGGCTGCCTGTACCTACCGTTTTCAGATTCCGCCGCAGCAGAGGCAATAGTCTATAAATGCATCACATTGCAGAAGATTGCGGAAGGTGGTGATAAGAAAACAGCCAATGGGAGAGGTAGATTTTCAGCATTTAGGCCGTGAAAACAATCCAAGGGAGGTGATAGTATGGCAAAAGGTGATTACAGCATCCGTTATGATCCGGACAAGTTAAGGAAGATGATTGAAGAGGGCAAGACGGCAAAGGAGATCACGAAGGAATTCAAGATATCCCCCTACACATTGCGGGAGCATTTGGTGATGCTCCAAAATCTTGACAAGAAAATCTACGTCATCAAAGGACTCTTTGATTATTCCCAGGCGGAGGAATCAATGGTCAAAAAAGAAGGGATCGTGTTCTCTAAAGAAATGCTCGAGAAAACCGGTTTTTCTCCGGGAGATTGCTTCGAGATGACTGTTGAAGAGGACCGTATTATTTTAAAAAAATGTTAAGGGAGGATGTCATGTAGACGGCTAAAGACAGCTAAAACATGGACTTAAAGTTCTGCAGTACCCAAAAAATCATGCAAGTGCGGGAAGCCGGTTCTAAACAAAGACCAACTTCCCGGAGTAAAGGGATGAGTGGGTAAATCCCGGAACGGATGCACTGCATGAGTAATACCCGAATTAAACCAAGAGGTTTATGAAGGAGGTGTTTTATGGCCGAACAAGATTTTCAAATCAGGACTGCAGAAACGATAAAGAACCTGGACAACAAGATCTGGAAATACGATATTCAACCCTGGGTATTTTTCGGCGGCGCAGGGTTGATTTTCGCCGGCGTGATCTTTACGATTCTCGCCGGTGATGCGGCCGAAAAGGTGTTTGCAGGCACAAAGAATTGGATTTCCGAATATACCGGATGGTTTCTGGTGCTGACAATGAACGTCGTGTTGGCCACCTGCATCGGAATTCTGGTCTCGCCTCTGGGAAAACTGCGCATCGGCGGTCCCGATGCCAAGCCCGAATTCACCTATCTAAGCTGGTTTGCCATGCTGTTTAGCGCGGGTATGGGCATCGGCCTGCTCTTTTACGGGGTGGCCGAACCCATGTTCCATTACGTGGCCAACCCCCTTTCAGAACCGGGCACCATCGCGAGCGCCAAGGCGGCCATGGAGCTGACCTTTCTTCACTGGGGTTTTCATCCTTGGGCCATATACGCGTTGATCGGATTGGGGCTGGCGTTTTTCGGCTTTACCAAAGGGCTGCCGCTGTCGATCCGCAACGTCTTTTATCCGGTTTTGAAAGAGCGCATCTATGGCGGGTTCGGCAACACCATCGATATCCTGGCCACGATCTCTTGTCTTTTCGGTGTGGCCACATCCCTGGCCTTCGGCGTGCAGCAGGTTAACGCCGGTTTGACGCACCTGTTCGGTATCCCCCAAAATGCCAATGTTCAGGTGATATTGATCGCCGGTATCACAGCCCTGGCCACCTGGTCGGTGGTGCGCGGCTTAGAGGGCGGCATCAAGGTGCTCAGCAACATCAATATCGGGCTGGCTCTCTTATTGATGCTCTTTGTCTTCTTTCTCGGCCCAACACTGTTCCTCCTCAACGCGATGATCGAAAACTTAGGAAATTACATCCAACATTTCTTTGATCTGGGGTTCTGGAACGAGACCTATACCGAAGGCGGCAACTGGCAAAACGGGTGGACAATATTCTATTGGGCGTGGTGGATCGCCTGGTGTCCTTTCGTGGGCATGTTTATCGCCCGCGTCTCCTACGGGCGGACCCTGCGGGAATACCTGGCCTGCGTATTGGTCGTGCCGACCCTGGTGACCTTTACCTGGATGACCGTATTCGGCAACAGCGCCATTTATATCGAACGGTTCATGGGCGGCGGCATGGCCAAGGCGGTTCAGGAAAACATCCCGGTCTCCCTGTTTGTCTTCCTGGAAAGCTTTCCGTTGAGCTGGGTGACCTCCATTCTGGCCATGGTCGTGGTCGTTTTCTTTTTTGTGACCTCTTCGGACTCGGGCTCCATGGTCATCGATATCATCACGGCCGGCGGCAACCCGGATCCCCCCAAGCCCCAGCGGCTGTTCTGGGCCATCCTCGAAGGCACCGTCGCGGCGGTCCTCCTTTTGGGTGGCGGCATGGTGGCCCTGCAAACCGCGGCCATCTGTACCGGGCTTCCCTTTGCCGTCGTTATGTTCTTTATGTGCTTTGCGGTGATCAAAGGGCTTGTGGATCATGTGAAGGAACACGGTTACAACTGATGGGTGCGGCAAGACGGCGACATTGCATCACCTGATGCAACACTATCAATCGTGTGTATGTTGTCGTCCGTTTTTATCGACTGTCTCATGCGCATCCCCAGACAATGCAGCCGATTTTCAAACAGGAGGGACATATGAGAAAAAAGGCAACCATACATTATGCGACAGGGCTGTTTTGTATGATGTTCATACTGACAACCATTCTGTCTATCCAAGCCCAGGCCGCCGAAAAGATCGTTCGGCTGGCTTATGTGGAATGGTCGGAGACGATCGCGAGCACCAATCTGGTTCAGGCGGTTTTACAGGAAAAAATGGGCCTCCAATGTGAAATTATTCCGATGACGGCGGATAAAATGTGGGAGGCGGTGGCCACCGGAAAGGCAGATGCCATGTTAGCCGCCTGGCTGCCCACGACACACGGGCACTATTATCAGCAATACAAAGACCAGATCGTGGACCTGGGCCCGAATTTGGAGGGCACGCGGATCGGGCTGGTGGTTCCGGATATTACCGTGGGCCGCCAAACAGCTGCAACCGGTCAGCGGAATGCGCCCTACATTACGGTCAAGTCAATTCCGGAGTTGAAGAATTATGCGCGCAAATTCAATGGGAAAATCATCGGCATCGATCCGGAAGCCGGCATCATGAAGAAAACCAGGGAGGCCATGCAGGTCTATGGCCTGAGCAATTTTCGCTTGATCCAAGGCAGTGAGGTCTCCATGGCCGCTGAATTGTCGGATGCGATCCGCAAACAAAAATGGATCGTGGTCACCGGTTGGATTCCCCACTGGATGTTTGCCCGATGGAAACTTAAGTTCCTCGATGATCCCAAGAATGTCTACGGGGGAAATGAAGAAATCAATACCATCGTCCGCAAGGGACTGAAGGAAGATATGCCCAAGGTTTATGGGTTCCTGGACAAGTTTCATTGGACGCCTGAAGAGTTGGGCCAGCTGATGATCTGGATTCAGGAGGACCATGGGATGTTCCCATATGATAAGGCCCTGCGCTATATGCGGTATCACCCGGAACAGATACAATCATGGCTGGAGTGAGAAGTTTAGGATCCAACCCTATGGCACGATTCATAGCTGTATTGGCAATGGGGAAGCGTTTTTTCCTTGGCATCGGTATCTGGTTGATACTCGTGCCGGTCGCCGGTCATCAGGCCGTGGCCCAAGACCAACTCCAGCAGTTCCAAGCGTCTAATACAATGCGACCAGCCCCTGCGGAAACCATCTCCATAGCACGGGCAACTTGGGATACCGGCTGGTTTCAGACAGAGATCTTTATCAAGCTGATTGAAGAGTTGGGGTACACGGTTGCATACCCGCAAACCATGGACAATCTAGCCTTCTACCTGGCTGCCGCCCGGGGGGAGGTGGACCTGTGGGTCAACGGCTGGTTTCCCAGCCACAATGTCTTCCTGAAGCAAGACGCTGTAAAGGGGAAGGTGCAACCGGTCGGATTCGAAGTCATTGCCGGCGCGCTTCAAGGCTACATGGTGGACAAGCGAACCGCCGACGCCCTGGAGATCAGGAGTTTGAGCGATCTGAAAAAGCCCGATGTGGCCGCGGTGTTCGATCGGAACGGCAACGGCAAGGCGGATCTGATCGGCTGCAATGTCGGCTGGGGCTGCGAGCGAATGGTTGAACACCACCTTGGCGCTTACGATTTGCGCGCCACCGTCGAGCACGTTCAGGGCGACTACTCGCCGCTGATGGACGATACCATCGCCCGCTATAAACGCGGCGAACCGATTCTGTTTTACACCTGGACACCCAACTGGACGGTGGGTACGCTGGTGCCGGGTAGGGATGTCGTGTGGCTGCAGGTGCCGTTCCCCAGTCTTCCCATCGACCAGCAGGACATGGAGGGGCGAACCATCATCGCGGGTGTTCCGGGGTGTGCAGCAGACCCCTGTGCGATGGGATTTCCTCCCAACGACATCCGGGTCGTGGCCAATAAACAATTTCTGGAAAATTATCCGGATATCAGACGATTGTTGGAATCGGTGGAAATTCCTCTCGAGGATATTTCCCGGCAGAACGCGAAGATGCTTGACGGTGAAGATGACTATGCAGACATTCAGCGTCACGCCCAGCAATGGATCCAAGGCAACTGGGACAAGATAGACCGCTGGCTGGAAGAAGCTAGAACACTTAAATCATCGAGAGAAGATATCCTTTTGCCGGAAGGTGAAATCGGAACCAAGCCAAAGGCCAAGGTTCTGCGTGTGGTGACCCAGCGCTCTGAACCTTTCGTGATCTACCATGAGGGGAAATATGTCGGCTTCAGCATTGAACTGTGGGTAAAAATTGCTCGGAAACTCGGTTTGGAATATAGAATATATGGAGTAAATACGATAGCTAAGCTACTGGATGAAGTAAAACGTGGCGTAGCAGATGTGGCGGTTGCTGGAATCGGCATTACTTCAAAACGCGAGCAAGTCCTTGATTTTTCGCATTCATATTTTGAGTCGGGGCTTCAGATCATGGTCCCGAAAGTGTCCGGATCGTTGCCCGGCGATATTTTAAGCAAGGCTGTTGCAATCATATTTTCCCGAAAACTGCTTATCGGCGTCGCTGTTTTCTTGTTTGTCCTGCTGATTGCCGCACATATCATCTGGGTTCTTGAGCGCCGGCACAACCCGCAGTTTCCAGAAAGCTATCCGCAAGGCCTCTGGCAATCCATCTGGTGGGCCGTCGTAACCGTCACGACAGTCGGCTATGGGGATAAAACACCGAAGGGAACCATCGGGCGGCTATTTGCTCTTGTTTGGATATTGGCCGGTTATTTTGTTTTTGCCTATTTTACAGCCAGTGTTTCCTCCACTGCCACAGTCCAGAAGTTGCACGGAACCATTAACGGACCCGAAGATCTTTTTGGCAAGCGGGTGGCAACGGTTCAGAAAAGTACGGCTGCCGAATATCTTGCAGTACAGGGTATGCAGACTATCGAACTAGAGAATGTGGAAAAAGGTTACCGCTTATTAGAGACCGGTAAAGTGGATGCCGTTGTTTATGATGCACCCGTCCTTCAGCACTACGCGTCCAAAAAAGGAAAAGGCAAGGTCCAGGTTGTCGGCTTGATTTTCAAAGAGAAAAGTTACGGCATCGCCCTTCCCCGTAAAAGCGATCTGAGGGATCGCATTAATATCGCCCTGCTGCAGCTCGAAGAATCCGGCGAGTATGAAGACGTCAACAAAAAATGGTTCGGGCCGTGAAAGTCCACCATCCGCCTCCCTGGTGGATTTCGATTCCTACTTCAGCCGTGAGGCATTGAAGGAAGCGGATAAGCCCTGCTGAAAAATCTTTATAAAACAGCCGGGATAGGAAAGAGGCCGAACAAATACGCCTAAGGTAGCCTTGATAAAGTGCCCGATTTTTGAAAACCCACCTGTGATTCAATTTGCTCCGCTTTACAAAACCAGAGTGCCTTAACAATTCTGGATGTAAAAAGCCCGAAGCGATGGCACCGGCTCCGGGCTTGATTATTATCACTTTGCAATCGGCCTATTTGGCTGCCTTGCGTGCCTCCGCAAGCCACCCATTCCATTTGTCCTTGTTTTTCGCAATCCACGCCTCAACGTGTTTTTCGATGTCCTTCTGCGATTTTTGACCCTCGTTCATGAGGGTATTCTGCTCGTTGATATCTGGCAACGGGAGCGAAAACACCTCAAAGAACTTCTCGGCAGCCGGGTTTTTCTCGATAAATTTCTTGTTGGCGACGATCTGAATGTCGGAAACGACAAACCCGAGTTTGATCGGATCGCTGACCGCACCCTCAACACCAGATACCGTCATACGCTCTTCGGCAGTTTTCTGCGCTTCGGTAGGCATAATTTCGGGCACGTTGATCCACATCACATCCCGGCCGGGTTTGAGCTTGTAGACCGTCCAGTTGGGTGTCCAGGTGTAGAAGAAGACCGGCCCTCCGCTTTTGTAATTACCTATGGCTGAGGCCATGCCGGCTTCATAAGCGGCCTTGACCGGATTGATGTAATCTTCGAGACCGTAGACTTTCATGTGGTGGGCAATTACTTGTTCGCATCCCCAGCCCGGTGGGCAGGCGGTCAGATCGGCTTTGCCGTCGCCGTTTGTGTCAAAGGCCTTTTTGACTTCGTCGCGCTTGAAATCTTCCAATGATTTGATGTTGAACTTTTCCACCTCTTTTTTAGAAACCAGGTAGCCCTGCAAACCGCCGGCTTTGACAACGTAACCGTACTTGTCGGCATCATCGTAAAACCCCTTGGGCAGCTGTGCGTTGTGCATGGGGAACCAACCATTGGTCCAGTAATCTAAATCGCCGAGGGCGACGGACTTGTAAAAAATCGGATTCGCCAGGTCCTTTGGGTTTTTGACTGTGTAACCCAGTTCTTCCAGGCCACGGCGCACCAGGGCTTCCTGAAAAAATCCGGTATTCCATGTGGCGCGCGCGGGCTGAGCCGTGACGCCCTTGCCCGGCTTCATGTCGTCGGCGAATGCAGGCATGGCAGCGATTGTCAGACAGACGAAGACCGTAATTAAAATTCGTGATAAGGTTTGCATAGGGACCTCCTTGATTGAGTGGTTTATTTGAGTAATGTGATGGATTCGACAACCGTTTTCATTTGCGGGCTCGTTTTTTTTGTTGCGCCATAGACTGGGTAACTCGATCGAGAACGATAGCCATCAACACGATGCTCAGCCCACCGATGACGGCCCGGCCGATATCCAGGGTGTTCAACCCCAGAATCACCGGTGATCCCAACCCGCCGGCGCCGATGAGCGCCGCAATCACGACCATGGACAGCGCCATCATGATGGTTTGGTTGAGTCCGGCCAGGATTGTGGGCATGGCCAGGGGAACCTGGACCCGGATCAGAACCTGCCAGTTGGTGGCGCCAAAGGCCTGCGCCGCCTCCACCAGCTCGGGATGGACTTGCCGGATACCCAAACTGGTCAGGCGGATAATAGGCGGCAAGGCAAAAATGATGGTCGCCAATACACCAGCCACGTTTCCGACCGAAAAGAGCATGACAATGGGCACCAGGTAGACAAACGCCGGTGTGGTCTGCATCGCATCCAGCACCGGGCGAATGCTGGTCTCGAAGGCATCATTCCGGCCGGACCAAATGCCGAGCGGAATCCCTGCCAGGGCGCAGAAAAGGACCGATGACAGCACCATGGCCAACGTCGTCATGGTATCTTCCCAAAGGCCGAGCAGCCCGATAATCGTCATGGAGATGATGGTGAAAATGGCCAGCCCTTTGCCGGAAAAACGCCAGGCTGCGATCGCGAGGACCGCAATGACAATAAACGCAGGAAGCGCATTCAAGCCGGCATCGAGTCCGTTCAGGGTCTGTTCCACCGGCCATTTGATGGCCTGAAAAAAATCCCGGTAGTTATCGACCAGCCAGTCGACAAACTGTGAGACCCACACATCGAGTGGAATCACTTTATCTTCAAACATGGCCCTTCTCCATGATCATGCAAAACGTTTAAAGAATAGGCGAACGATTACGCGCTTCATAGAAGCCTAACGGCATTAGTGATGATTTACGTGTTTTCCATGTTCTCATCGGTACGATGCAGTGTTCTGAGAAAGCGGTTTTTGGAAACCACGCCTTTATAGACATTCTGATCGTCCACGACCGGAACCGGCCAGCTGCTGGAGGCAACTGCAGGTAGAATATTCTGCATGGAATCGTTCATGTTGGCGGGGCTGACACCATTTAGAAAAGCTTGGTCAATCGGACTGTCGGGTGCTCGGCTTTCCATGGCCTCGCGCAGCGAATCCGCTGAAACGATGCCTAGAAAGTGGCGGTCCGCGTCGAGCACATAGCAATGGTCGTGTTCACTGCCGCTTAACAATTCGTGGGTCGCGCGCAGGCTCCCCACCTTGGTTTTGATGAGCGTCGGGTAAGTGTCGCGTACGATATCGCCGGCCGATATGACGTTCGTCGGATCAACCCCCCTAAAAAAGGCACGCACGTAGTCATCTGCCGGATTCTGCAAAATATCCTCCGGTGTGCCCACTTGGACAACACGCCCCCCTTCCATGATGGCGATGCGGTCACCGATGCGCAGGGCTTCGTCCAGATCGTGGGAGATGAAAACGATGGTGCGCTGATCATCCTCCTGCAGTTTGAGCAATTCATCCTGCATCTCCGTTCGGATCAATGGATCGAGGGCGGAAAACGCTTCATCCATGAGTATGATATCAGGGTCTACAGCCAGGCCGCGGGCCAGGCCTACCCGCTGCTGCATTCCACCGCTGAGTTCAGACGGATACGAGTTCTCCCATCCGGTCAGGCCCACCTGCGCCAGCGCCTGCATGGCGCGTTCCCTGCGTTTTGCTTTGTCAACCTTGGCGAGTTCGAGGCCAAAAGAGGCATTGTCCAGCACCGACAGATGCGGCATGAGCGCAAACGATTGAAAAACCATACTCATATTGTGCAAGCGGAATTTAACCAACTCATTCTGGCCCATTTGAGTGACATCTTTCTCATCCACGATCACTTTGCCGGCAGTGGGCTCGATGAGTCGATTGAGCATGCGCACAATGGTGGATTTGCCGGAACCGGACAATCCCATGATGACAAAAATTTCACCGGATTCGATGGTAAAGCTGGCATTGTCGACCCCAACGGTCATGCCGGTTTTTTCGAGTATGGACGCTTTGCTCTGCCCCTCTTGGAGGAACTCCATGGCCTTTTCCGGCTGGGCGCCGAAAATCTTGTACAGATTCTCTACAACAATTTTATCCATATATATGATCCTATGCCGATGGGATTGGTTTGCTGCATGTCACTAAAAAGACCTTGACGTGGTCTCGCCTGATTTTACGATCTGGCAGTCGATAGAGTTGGTTGTCTGAATCGACTTGGCATCCATTATGGTGACCAGGCGCTGCAGGGCGCTCAAAATCATCGTCTGTTCCCATTCCTGAAGGCAAGAGAATTTTTCGACAAATGCTTCCTGCATCAATGGTGGCGCGTCTTTAAGGATCTGTTTTCCGGTAGCAGAGATGCTGACCATTATGCGTCGTTTATCTTGGTTGCTGCGCTCTCGGGCGAGCAGCCCGCGATTTTCCATTCGCTCGAGAATACCTGTTACTGTCGCCTGACTGAGGCTGACGGCCTGCGCGATATCCCCAACAGTGATTTTTTCACTGCGCGATATCTCCTGTAGAATGACAAGTTGCGGCCCGGTCAACCCGACCCGCTTGAAAAGTTTTTTGGAATTCATCTCGATCGCCCGAATGATCTTCCGCAGGGCAATCATGACACTGTCACTGACCGAGCGGTTTGAAAGGGGTGTTGTCGTCGCGGTATGGTCCATTTATTTGAACTCTGAGATGGAAGCGGTAAAAAATTTATAGTATTCAAATAATTAACCAAGATTAAAAAAAAACTTTGATGGCAAAATTATAAACAGGTATAAAATCTATAATTCCTTCATTTGTTATTATTAACTACTTGTAATTACATATGTCAAACTAATTTTTAAAAAAATAATTTATTTATAGGTGAACATAAAAATCACAAAAATCTCTACATAGCTCGACAGTCCATAGTTTAGCGGCATCATGCCGCCAGCGGCAACAGATCAGCCGGATGGTCATGCTTTTTGCCGAGATCTCCGGTATATCGGAACCGGAAAATTTTATATACAAGGGCTTGTGGACAACCGTCGGTTCGACGATCTCATCGATGCGGAGAGGCATGCCCGCCAATCGCTTGTTGCCGCCGTTCGTAATATGGCGCAAATGGCCTGCACAACTCAGACTCGTGTGACCATAACGACCAAGGACCTGCTGGGAAAAACGGCCCTGGAAGAAGAATTTTTTCTGGGAAGAGGACTAGTCGCACGTTTGCAAGGAAGACCTGACCTATTCCACTGATTGCTCGACCGCAAAGTCGAGGAGCAGGAAATTCACTTGCGGGTGATACCGCTCCACCGGTGCTCAGAAAATCATTTCCGGACCCTTGATACGAAAATAACACTTGGCCCTATGAGGTTTTGCGTACTTTTGTTTCTATCATCCGTGGTGCCGGGCACCGCCGGCTGCTGCTTCGGTTTCATACGGCGCAGAACTCGGCGTCAAGCGGATCTAACCCCATCGCCGGCCCGGTTTTGTAAAAAAGGTCGGTACCGGTTGAAAGCCTCGGAAGCGTTCATCGTGTGTGTTCGTAGGCGATGGGGCAAGGTCCGCTAATCGCCTCAAACAGCTGCGCCTGCTTCAACCGAAGCAGCAGCCGGCTCCCATCGGGGTCATGACTGGACGCTGAAACGAAAGAACCCATAATTTTCATGCCCCGTAGTTGACTCAGACAGTCAGCCGCAGTTCTCAACCGCTCATCCGGGCTCCGGCGCGTCATTTTCATCCAGAATCTGTTAACAGGACAAGTTTCCCCAAGAATTTTTTGGCAAGAAAATCTTTTTGTGCGGCAACGATATCTTTCAATGGGTAGGTCCTGGCGACCAAAGGACGGATTTCTCCCCGTTCGATGTATTTAACAAGATTGTCGAAAACAATATCATCCTGGAAGGTGCAGCCGAGAAAGGTGAGATCTTTCAAGTAGAGTGTTCGGACATCAAGTTCGACAACCGGACCCGCAATGGCGCCCGCCACCGCGTAGCGACCACCCCGTTTCAGGGTGTCGATCAATTCCTTAAATTGAGTTCCCGCGACAAGGTCGACGACGACATCCACTGCGTTATGACCCAGGGTCGCCAATATGCTGTCACCGCGGGGAATCACACGATCCGCGCCCAGTGCGAGCAATGCTTCAGTCTTTGATGAATTTGCAACGGCCACGACTTTGGCACCACGGCGTTTGGCCAGTTGCACAGCTGCCGATCCGACGCCGCCCGAAGCGCCTGTGATAAGGACCCGCTCTGCCCGGGAAAGGCTTGCCTTGTGCAGCAGATTTTCGGCCGTCGAATAAGCACAAGGAACGGAGGCCAGTTCCGCATCTGTCCAATCGCACGCGACGGTATACGTCTCCCGAGATGGTGCCTTTACGTATTGGGCAAAACTACCGTCACATTCCGAACCGAGATACCAGGACTCCAAGGGACGGTAATCGACGTATGTGCGCAGCATCGGTCGCACGATCACGCGCTGGCCGATTCTGGCTTCATCAACGTCTTTGCCGACCGCGACAATTCGACCACAGCAATCCGCTCCCTGAATGCGGGGCAATGAAAGTGGACCGCCTTGCCAACCTGTATCATCGGGATTGGCGGTATCGAAACCGTCGGCACCACCTCTATTTGTATCGGCATTAACACTCTTGGAATACCACCCGATGCGCGTGTTGATATCCGTGTTATTGACACCGGCCGCCCCCACGCGGACGAGGACTTCGTTCTTATCCGGTGTGGGTACAGTGATGTCGGTTCGGTAGTCAAGCTTGTCAAAACCGCCGAAACCGGTGAGCAACACCGCGTGCATGGTTTTTGGAATGTTGCCTTGCATGCTTTCGTCTCCTCGATCAGATAACCTTACCGGTTTGGGCCATAAGGTTTTGTTTGGCTGTATATCCATCTCGGCAAACGGGAAGGATATTTAAAATTAATGAGCTACCTCAGCGGGAACGGCCGCCAATTAGCGACGACCGGTTTGACCGACCGGGGAGGCGTCGGCCACGACCGGCGGCTGCAGGGACAAGAGCCGGCGGCTGCGTTCCGACTTTGGCAGCCCGGCCAGGATGCGGCATTCCGCATAGAATGCCTCCAGGCTGCCGTCCTGACTCGCGAGCAGCTGCGTGAAGGCCGGGACGAGGTCATAATAGGTGCCGACCGAATTCAGCTTGGCGTTGTTCAACGTCGTGTCGAACCAGTTGTCGTAGCCGGGATAACCATGCCAGTCTGCCTTGAGGTCCGCGTATTCATCCCGCATGTCCGCAAACAGCGCCGCTTTGCGGAGCCGCATCTCTTCCGGTACCATGTTCTCCTGCCGGTAGAGTTCGGCCAGCTTTTCTCGGTACGTCGTTACAAGTGCCAGATACCCCTGCCGGCGTCGGCCTTGCAGAACGTACGCTTGATACCCGAGCGGGTTTCCGTTGGCCGCCATCCAGCGTCGCAGGCCTTCCTGCTCGACAGTGGTCGCAAAACTCTCGTTGAAGGTCGTGTCGTCTGAAACATAGAGTATCTGGTGCGCCAGTTCGTGAAATATCAATGCTGCCGTGGCGCTCTCGTCGCGCCGGATGATGGTGCTGAAGACGGTGTCGGAGAACCAGCCCAGAGTCGAGTAGGCCGTGACGCCGCCCACGTAGACGTCAAGGCCCTGCTTTTCTAGTTGTTGGGCGCAGCGCATGGCCATGTCTTTAGAGAAATACCCGCGATACGCCGCATGGCCGATGAATGGATAATACCATGTTTTCGGGGTTAATGAGAATTCAGGTGCGGCACTGACGTTCCAGACCACGTAGGGACGATCCAGGTCGGTGTAGCTCAAGTAATGGCTGTCGACCGGCAAAGAGAGCTCCTTTTGAGCAAAATTCCGAATCTCCAGAATCTGCTGAAGCTGCCGTTTCAACTGCGGGTCGGTGTCTGGCGCGGTGATGATGTCTCGAATGGATTGCCGCTGGCTGACGATATGCATCTGGCCCGAAGCGATGTGCGAATAGTAGCGCACACTTTCGCATCCGGCCGGCCCCATTAAGAGGACACCCAGCAGCAAAAAAAGTAACTTCCGGTGACATTCGGGTTGCATGCCGTCGGCTACTCCTCCACGGTTTTTAAAGACACAACTACACTTAGGTTGAGCAGTTCACGGTTCAGCGGCGACTTTGGCCGCGAGCGACCACATTTACCATACAAACAGGCTATTTTCGTTTTAAACAGCCATGACCCTTCGGGCCACCACGGTGCATGAAAATGATGCGCCGGAGCCCGGATGAGCGGTTGAGAACAGCGGCTGACTGTCTGAGCCGTCTTGTATGGGGTCTTGGACCGGACCCAATGCCGATACTGCATGAAAGGAACACCTTTGGGGACAAACCCGACATCCTTATTTTAAGACGGGCCTGGTCCGGGCTTAAAACCCGTTGTCGGCGAGTTTCAGCCGCCTTTCGAAACCGTTTATCCGGGCTCCGGCGCCCACCTTTTTACCGTATTACATTCTATTTTTGTACTAAAGAAAATCAACGGTACGATACGGCGGCGGCGTCGCACGCTGCACAAGCTATTCCGCCACGATGAAACGGTGGCCACTTCATCCGCACGGCCTGCCGCTGTATCCCCATGAGCCGCGCCCAAGCGGCCCCTTGACCCAACCGAGCGATGGCATTAATATAACTTTATTCAGCCGGTTATTCAAACACAATCGGTTCCAGCCCACCCGCAGCGGTCGGAGCGCTTTTTCAATCGGCGGCAGGATAACTTTAGGGCCATTCCACGGCGGCAGATCGCATGCTGCCGCCCCAACACAAAGGAGATGTATCATTATGGCGGTCAAGATTCTCATCAAACGCAAGATTCCGGCCGACAAAGCCAGACCGATGATCCCACTCTTCAGAAAAATGCGGGCGATGGCTACCAATCAGCCCGGCTACATTTCCGGGGAAACCCTCAAACGCTTGGACTCGCCGGATGAGTTTATCGTCATCAGCACCTGGAATTCTTCGGATGACTGGAACAACTGGCTGGAAAGCGCCGACCGAAAGAAAATTCAGAACGAGGTCGACCAACTTCTGGGTGGTGATACCGTTTACGAAATTTACCACTACGGTTTCACCGAGTAAGCCGGTTTGAAGGCTGCTCTGGTCGAGCTGGTGGCCACAACAACCCGCAACATCTTGGAGTATTTACCCCGCGCACGAATTCGGCCACCGCGTGTCGGTGCCGCCCGACTTTTGCAAGGGGGAAGGATTAGCTCGTCCCGGGTTTCAACAAAACCTGAGCGTGATTCCGTGTCTATCCGAAAGTTAGAATCGTGTCCATCCACGGTTTCATTAAGGGCACTGATTAGGTTCCGATCCAGAAATGAGCAATTTTCTGCAAGTTCAAGGAAATCGGCGGCATTGCGCGGAGGCGCACTCCTGTACGCCGCACAAGCGATTCCAGACCTGTCACGCCCAAGGCGTGATTGACGCCGAAATTGCGGAAAAGGGCCATTTATGGACGAAAACTAGAATCGTCTCAACTTTCTCGACAAAATAAGTTAACATTTTTGAATCGGACCTTCCGGCTTGCCGCCGTTATTCGTGGATGGGCGATTATCTAATCGCCGAGGAGACCCCCATGTGCGGTAGATTCGTCCGGCACAGTTCGCTGGAGCTGATCGAAAAGACCTTCAACGTCGATCGCCCTGCCTTCGAGGCCACCCAAAGTTACAACATCGCCCCAACCCAGGCAGTCTTGGCGGTGGTCCGAAACGGTCACGCCGGCTTGGTTCAGTTGCACTGGGGACTGGTCCCGTTTTTTGCAAAAGACGCATCGGGCGCGTCGAGGATGATCAACGCGCGCTCGGAAACGCTGGCCACCAAACCGAGTTTTCGCAACGCGTTCAGGAAACGGCGCTGTCTTATTGTGGCCGACGGATTTTATGAGTGGACGGGGCCAAAGGGGCAAAAGCAAGCCTGGTACATCACCTTGCCGAGCGACGGTCCCTTCGGCTTTGCCGGACTGTGGGAGCTCTGGCGCGCAGACGACCGGAAGACGGAACTCCGCTCCTGTGCGATTGTTACCACCGACGCCAGTCCCGGTCTGCGGGACATTCACAACCGCATGCCCGTGATCCTGCGAGCCGGGGCACACGATGCCTGGCTCGATCCCGCGAACCAAGATGCCGAGCGGCTCCAACCGATACTGCAAAACGACTGCCACGTTGAGTTCAAACGCACAGCCGTGTCTTCCCGCGTCAATTATGTCGGTAACGCGGACGCCGGCTGCATAGAGCCGCTGCAGGGTGATGCCGATGAAAATCACGCGCCGGCGTGAAGGGCTGCTACTGGCGGCATTGACGATGTTCGGCGTCGTTTCGTTCGGCGTTTTTCACTTTTTCGCCTTCCGGTTCATTACCCCTGCGGAAGACGTGCGTGACTACTACGCCGGCGTCATCGGCTTCGAGGATACGGCGGGGCCATCGGAAGCAGTGGTGCGGGCGAAGCCGGGCGGTGCGATCGGTGCCACCCTGATGCTCGCGCGTGACGAGGAAGTCCCCATCGGTGAAGCGGTTGTCATCTACCGCGGTCCGGCATCCGGCAACACGTTCGACATCGATGTCATCATCCCGGCCTTTGACCCGCAGAGCCCCTTTCACCACCGCCTCAGCATCGCCGAGGCCAGAAAAGGGTTCACCCTTGCGCGTCACTCCTTCCGGTTGCTTTCCGCAACCCGCTCGATTCTGCACCTCGAGCAGATCGGAGGGTGAGCGGTCGGTCACACTAATTTAAGATGCCGGGCCTGTTCCCAGAGTTGCTGCGCCAACCGCACCGTGGCGCGATCGACCATGCGACCGTCAACCGATGCGGCGCCACGGCCGGCTGCCTGAGCTTCCTCGTAAGCCTCTATGACGCGGCGGGCGCGTTCGATGTCTGCGGGAGACGGTGAGAAAACGGTGTTGATGGTGTCGAGCTGTTCGGGGTGAATCGCCCATTTGCCGTCGAAGCCGAGCGCACCGGCCATGATCGCCGACCGACGCAGCCCCTCCGGGTCTTTGAAATTGCCGTAGGGGGCGTCGATGGCCATCAGACCGTTTGCCTTGGCGGCCATGACAAGGCGGCTCATGGCAAAATTCCAGCGATGTCCGGGGTAAAGCTCTTCTTCTTTTTCACCGTGGCCGGAAATAGAAGCCAATCGGGCGCCGATCGAGGCCGAGTAGTCGGCCACTCCGAAAACCAGGGTCACGAGGCGCTCGCTGGACCCGGCAATTATGTCAACTCCCGCCAACCCCCGGGCCGATTCGATAATAGCCTCGAGTCCGATGCGGTTTGCCAGGCCCTTGGCCATCTCGATGCCGGTCAACATCTTATCGGCAAAATGGATGTCGGCGCAATGATCGACCTTGGGAATGACGACTGAATCGAGCCGGTCCCCGGCCTCCTCGGCCAGGACCAGTAAATCCCGGTAGCCAAAGGGGGTGTCCAGGGCATTGATGCGGGCCGTGACGACCCTTTCCTTCCAGTCGATTGTGCGCAGGGCGTTGACGACCGCGGTGCGGGCGTTGTCCTTGGCCTCGAGCGGCACGCTGTCTTCCAAGTCGAGCATGATGACATCCGCCCGGCTCCGGTGTGCTTTCTGGTGCATTTTTCCGACGTGTCCGGGTACCGATAGAATTGATCTACGGGGTTTCATAGGCGGGATCCTGTTCGAGATATTAAAGAATGCCGTTGTTATCAGTTGTTTTATTACCCGGGTTAAAGCGGCCTGCCGGGCAGATCAATCGGACGACAAAAGTATAGTCAAGGCACACGGCAGTGTCAAACATCTGTTGAGCGGTTGGAGATGTTCGGCCGGTTGCCTTCTCTGCGAATACAAACTCGGGCCGCAGATCCTGCCTGGCGAAACGCCCAAAAAAGAATAGTGTCGTGTCATTTTTAAAGTGTCTCGACTGCATTCGATGTTGGACGTTCGATGTTCGACGTTCATTTTTAATTAACCCGTCATATGAAACTAGCCAAGGGCAAAGTTTCCTCTTCGATCAAACTGGATGCTTGCAGCCAGAGGCAGTGCTGAACCTAAACCAATACTGCCGATGTTCATTGTTATGTTCCCAAGCTTGAAATATCGAGCAGCGGGCGATATTGGATAAGATAAATTAAGTGTGACTAGACACTATGTTGAGTCTTGTCCCTCTTACTGAAAGGAATCATCATGTGTGGTGTTGTCGGCATTGTTTCCAAAACGTTCGTGAACCAGGCGCTGTTTGACGCCCTGACGGTGCTGCAGCACCGCGGGCAGGATGCGGCTGGGATCGTCACGGCTCGCGACGGCCATTTTTTCATGCGCAAGTCAACCGGCCTGGTGCACGATGTCTTTCGGGCACACCACCTGAAGCGCCTTACCGGGACGATGGGCATCGGCCATGTTCGCTATCCAACGGCCGGGAGCCATTCCTCGGCCGAAGCTCAGCCCTTTTACGTGAACTCGCCCTATGGCATCGTTTTGGCGCATAACGGCAACCTGACGAACGCCGGCGAACTCGGCCGCCGTCTTCTCAAAGACGATCTACGCCATATGAACACCGGCTCCGATACGGAAGTGCTGCTCAATGTGTTTGCGCACGAACTGCAGAAATTGGGCCGACTGACGCTTACGGCCGACGACATCTTTACGGCGGTGCGCGGTGTCCATCACCGCTGCCGCGGCGGCTATGCCGTGGCCTCTCTGATCAACGGATACGGCGTCGTAGGCTTCCGCGACCCCAACGGTATCCGACCGCTTGTGCTGGGAAGACGCGACACGGCACAGGGAACGGACTATATGATCGCTTCGGAGAGCGCCGCGCTGGAGGTGCTCGGTTTTACGCTCATGCGGGATGTCGGTCCCGGTGAAGCCGTTACGATCGACCGGGAGGGGCATCTCCACGCCTGTCAATGCGCCGACAGTCCCCGCAGAGTTCCCTGTATCTTCGAGTACGTCTACTTTGCGCGACCCGATTCGGTTTTTGAAGGGGTTTCCGTCTATCAGTCACGGCTGCGCATGGGGTCGAAGTTGGCCGATAAAATCCTGCGGGAAAGACCCGACCACGACATCGAAGCAGTGATTCCGGTGCCGGACACCAGTCTGCCCTCCGCCCTGAGACTGGCGACCCGCATTGGGGTCAGGTTTTGCGAAGGGTTTGTCAAGAACCGCTATATCGGTCGCACCTTCATCATGCCGGATCAGTGGCAGCGGGCGCTTTCGGTGAAGCGCAAATTGAATCCCATTCGATCGGAATTTAACGGCAAAGCCGTTTTGTTGGTGGACGATTCCATCGTGCGGGGTACGACCAGCCGACAGATCATTCAGATGGCGCGCGACGCCGGGGCCAGGAAAGTCTATTTTGCTTCAGCCGCACCACCGGTGCGCCATCCGAATGTCTACGGCATTGACATGCCGTCCACCGGAGAGCTGATCGCGTACAGGCGCAGCGAATCGGAAGTCGAGCGGAAGATCGGTGCCGACTGGCTTGTTTATCAGGACCTCGAGGATTTGAAGGACAGCATCTCGGCCGGAAACCCCGCGCTGACGTCCTTCGACTGCTCTGTTTTCGACGGCCGCTACGTGACCGCCGACATCGATCAGGCCTACATAGACCGATTGGCCGCCACCCGCCGCGGTGGTGCGACCGGAAAAATTGCATGCCCCCCGGTCGATGAAAACGGGCGCACCTTGAAGGGCCTGCACACGTACCTTTAAGCAAGTGCACCTTATTCTTCGGTCACTGTGAACAGTCGGATCTTTTGTAGAAAATCAGCGGTTGTTCATCCATCGAAGAAGTCCGATAGACGAGCGTCGACATGGAGGCCGTGGCCGGGTAACGGTCTGAAAGGCCGGCTACGGAGAGGTTGCGTTTGTATTTCGGCTTTGCCGGCAAATCATTGGCCCATAGCAGCATGAAGGTGATGACATCGCCGTGGGTCACGGCCACCACCTGCCGGCCGGCGAAATGTTTACGGATGCGGCGAACGAATTTTTGAACCCGCCGGATGATGTCCTGCGGCTGCTCGTAAGGCGGAGCCGTTCCGGAATAGACATCTCCGCCGAGAGCGTCCACCACATTCGTCGGCAGGCCCTCGTAAGGCGAATAAACCTCGTTGAGCAGCGTAGAAGTCCGAATTCTGAGGTGCTTGTGGCAGGCCTGAATGGCGCTGGCCGTCTGTCGTGCGCGCAGCAGCGGGCTGGTGTACACGGCCGCCAGCGGTTCGTGGCTCAGGGTTTGGGCTGCGCACCGGGCTTCGCGCAGACCTTTGCTGCTCAATGCGAAGCCGGGCAGTCGGCCATAAAATATTTTTTCAGGGTTGTGAACCCGGCCGTGGCGCACCAGGGTCAATCGGGTGGTTCTGTCAGGAGTGGACGATGCCAACGGATCACACGGGGCCGGCTACTAGAAACCGGATGCTGTCGACCACTTCGTTAAATGCCTGCATATTCCGGTCGAAATCCTTGTCTGCGGCTACGTTAAGCCGCAAACTCACATAGGACGCGTCTCTGATGAAACCAAGGTAGAGGGTCTTGTAATTCAAGCCGTCCCCCAATCCGTAGGTGAACAAAATGCGGCACCCGTCATTGCCCTTTATCGTTACCGGCGCGCTTTCGATCACGACGAGATTGAGGAGCTGTTTATCGGATCTCAGTTCGTCGATGACGACGGTCGCGACTTCCTGCGACGGCATACCGGCCGTCAAACTTTTTTTGCTGAATTTGAAGGGTTTGTCGAGCGGGCGTTCCTGGGCAAGAATGTACTGCCGCAGAGGGTCTTTTTTGTAGATCAGAAAAAATTTGTTGGTCGTGTGTTTCTGCCAACCGGCGGGGATGGCGACCTCAAAATGGGATGGCCCCGATTGGGTCATATCACTGGGATGGGCACAGGCGAGAACAGCCGCAACAGCGATGAGTAATAATACCGTCGACAATTTTTTCATCTTTCAACTCCTCGACCTTATTTTTGTCTACAACATTTGGGCACCCACTGCCGGCATGACGTTTTTCTTTCTATGCGGAGGTATAAATACCCATTTTTAGATGGGTGTCACGGACCGACTCCTCCTAAACGCCGACCAGGCCTTTCAAATTGCGCGGTACTATAGCATGCCTCCGAAAAATAGACACACACTTTTTCTTTCCGGGTGTCCGGGCAAAAGCAACGTACGTCGAGACCCGGATTCCATAACCGCAAGCGGCAATCCTTGATAGTTAACGGCTGGAAGAGGTGCCATAGGTTCTCGGCGCTGCCGTCATTTAACAGATCTGATTACATAACTGATTACGTATCTGATTACGTATCTGAGGGTTGATTTCCGTCAACAATTACCGTAAAAAAAACTGAACTATGGACAAGGGGTCTTCCCGCTGACCGCCGGAAGGTCGTGCTCCAGGGCCGCCGTCAACGCTAACAGAGGTCATAATGCCTACCGCTGAATCGATCCGATTGGGCTATTCACCGTGTCCGAACGATACCTTTATCTTTTATGGGATCGCCGCCGGCGGATTGCAGCTTCCGGGAGTCAGAATTGAGGTGGAACTGCACGATGTGGAAACGCTCAATCGCATGGCGATGACGGCCAGGCTCGACGTGACCAAACTGTCATTTCATGCCTGGTTGCTGGTCCGCGAGCGATACCGGCTGCTGGACAGCGGTGCCGCGTTGGGCTACGGCTGCGGTCCGATCCTGGTGTCGAAAGAACCGCTGACACGTTCCGAGGTTGCCGCGGCACGGGTTGTTCTGCCGGGCGAATGGACGACGGCCCATTTGCTTTTCCGTCTTTGGGCGCCGGAGACCGCTAAACGATATTTCGTGACCTACGATCGGATTCTGTCCGAAATTTCAGCCGGCAAAGCGGATTGCGGTATCATCATCCATGAAAATCGGTTTACTTACACCCAGGCCGGTTTTCACACCGTCGTCGATCTCGGCGCCTGGTGGGAGGAGGAAACAGGTCTTCCAATACCCCTGGGCTGTATCGCCGCGCGTGCGGAACTCGGAGAGGGGCAGATGCGGGATATTGAAGGGCTCATCCGCCGCAGCATCCGTCAGGCCCAGGAGAACCCCGAACAGACTTTTCCGTATATTCGCCGCTATGCACGGGAAATGTCCGACGATGTTCTGCGCCGGCACATCCACACATTTGTCAATTCTTACAGCCTCGATCTGGGCGAAACCGGAAAAAGGGCGGTGGCCGAGTTGGATCAGCGCGCACGGGCCGCCGGAATTATTTCGTGATCGGCATTCTTTATGCCACGCTGCCGGAGGCCCGTCCCTTCCTGAAAAGGACCGGGGCGCAGAAAACCGGCGATCGACCGTTTTCTCTCTTCAGGCTGCCGAACCTTGCTGCGCTGGTTATGGTCAGTGGGATTGGAAAGGTGGCGGCCGCTCTGGCCGCCCAGACGCTCATTCGCGAAAAGGGCTGTGATCGATTGATCAATGCCGGCGTCTGCGGCATCCTGGTCGACAGCCCGGTGCTGGCACCCGGACAGGTCATGCGCGTCACCGAGGCCTCAGAGGGTCCTCCGGGTCCCGGCATACGGGGCGGTTCCGTCTACTGCACCGAAAACCGGTGGCCCGACCTTCCGACCGCCCGACTGGTGACCGTTGAACGTCCGGTTTTCGATGCACACGTGCGTCGCCGGTTGTCGCAATGGGGTGAGTTGGTGGACATGGAGGGCGCGGTCGTCGCGTGGGTGGCCGGTCTTTACGGGGCTACCTGCGCTATGATAAAAGGGATCACCGACACGGCCGACGACGGCCAACGAACCGATTTACATTACAACCTGGCAGCGGTCAGCGACGCGATCGCTGCTCACCTGGTCAACGGAATATCAGACGATGTCACGCACGGATGCGGAAGCCCTTAAAGCGGAGGCGGCTTTCCTGAACCATTTTCAAAAAATTCTGAGTTTCACAAAAATCGAACACACTGCTTTCAGCATTCCGCTGATCTTTGCGGGTGCCTGGATCGGCACACGGGGCTTGACCCCGCAGCCGCGTGTTCTGCTGCTGGTGCTCGCTGCCGCCGTTGGGGCCCGTATTTTCGGGATGTCTTTCAACCGGATCTTCGATCGCCGACTCGATGCCTTGAATCCCAGGACCGCCGGACGGGAACTGGCCGCCGGTCGTCTCACACTGCGAACGGCCCTGGCCATAGCGTTTGGCGGTCTGCTGGTTTATTCGGCCGCCTGCGTCGCGCTGGGAGGCTGGTGCCTGGTCCTCGCCCCCCTGCCGCTGGTGCCTCTGTTAGGGTATTCGCTGCTCAAGCGTTTTACCGCCCTGTGTCACTTCGGGATCGGTCTCTGCCTGGCTTTGGCGCCCCTGGGGGCTTTCGTGGCGACTGCCGGCAATCCGAAGTTTACCCCACCGGCCGTTTTTTTCTCATTCTTCGTGTTTTGTTGGCTCAGCGGTTCGGACATCGTTTACGCCTTGATGGACCTGGAAAGCGATCGGCAAACCGGCGTTCACAGTCTGCCGGTTTGGCTTGGGGCTTACGGCGCACTGCGCATCGCGGGTCTGTTGCATGCAGTTGCCTTCGGTTGTCTGACCACGGTATTCTTCCTGACCGGCGGTCGCGGTCCGGCGGCGCTGGCCCTGGCATTGTCGGGCCTGGCCATGGTCGCCATGTATCTGCCATCGATTCCGCTCGGTTTGCGCTTTTTTCCGGTGTCGACCATCGCCGGCGTTGCCGCAGCCATGGTCCCGATCCTGGGACACTTTACGTGACAAAGAAGTGAAGACTTAATGAAAACCAATCGACCCGTCCCCGGCGGCGTCCGGGGGATGAAAATGCCCATGTTCCAGCCCCAAGGTCTTTTCGCGAAGGCGCTTGATAAAGGTGCCCGCCGTGAACGATTGACACATGAAGAGGCCCGCGCGCTGGCCGGCGATTTAACGCCAGACTCTTTGCACGCCCTGGGCACCGCAGCGCTGGCCAACCGGCGCCGGCGTTTCGGTGATCGAGCGACCTATATTTTTAACCTGCACATCAACCCGGCCAACATCTGTGCCATGGGGTGCACCTTTTGCAATTATGCGGCCGGTCCAAACGCCCCGCATGCTTACGTGCTGGAGGAAAGCGAGATTCTCGAGAAGGTGCGGCGGCTGCAGCCGACCGAGGCCCACATAGTGGGCGGGTTGAATCGTGTCTGGCCGTATGAGCGCAACCTGGCGCTGGTGAGCGAACTGCGACAGCGGTTTACCGACCTCTACATCAAGGCCTATACGGCTGTTGAAATCGATTTCTTTGCCCGCACGACCGGAAAAAGCGAGCTGGAGGTCCTGCGCGAATTGCAGCGTGCCGGTCTGGACGCCCTGCCGGGCGGCGGCGCGGAGATCTTCTCCGAACGACTGTGGCGCCTGCACTGGCGGAGCAAGATCGGCCCGGCCGACTGGCTCCGCATCCATCGGTTGGCCCACGGAATGGGGATTCCGACCAACGCGACCATGCTCTTCGGCTTCGGTGAGACCTGGGAGGAACGGGTCGTGCACCTGCTGCGTCTGCGCGACGCTCAGGATGAAACCGGCGGTTTTGCCTGTTTCATACCGCTGGCGTTTCAACCGGGCAGCGGGCGCTTCGTCGAAGAGGGGCCGACACCGCTGGAGACCCTGGCGGTGCTGGCCGTTTCCCGACTGGTCCTCGACAATGTGACTCACCTGAAATCTTACTGGCCCATGGCCGGTGTCGAGACGGCCGCTGCCGGACTGAGCTGGGGCGCCGACGACATGGACGGAACCATCTCCGAAGAGAAAATCGCCCATCTGGCCGGTGCCCGGACGCCTGTCGGCCTGGCGCGCGAGCGGATGATCGAAACCATAACGGCGGCCGGATTCAGACCCGTGGAGCGGGACGGCTGTTTCAACGAACGCCCGTTGGGTGCCCCGGCCGTCGACCTTGCGGCGGCACCCGGCGCTACCGAACCCGTCGGGCCGCAGGGCTCCGTCCCCCAACAGGAGGACCTGCACAGATGACCTGGCCGGTTGCCATGATTCCCTATACCAACATGGCTCCTTACCGGGAACTGGGAACGCCCGCGGGGTGCCGATTCGTTTCGCTGGTGCCGCGGGAGAGCATTACGGCGCTCTGTCAAAAGCGGGTGATCGCGGCGGCGGTCCCGGTGGGGGGACTGGCGGCGGTCGCCGGAGAAACTGAATTTCTGGGGCCTTTCGGCATTGCCGCGGCCGAGCGCTCCATGAGCGTGCTCTTTTTTTCCGACCGCCCGTTGGGCGAAATGGGAGCCGGGACCCGCATCCGGTTGACGGAAGAGTCGGCTTCGAGTGTGCGGCTGCTCTACCTCGTGCTCGGATACCGGAACGGATTCGACAACCTGCCGCAGCCGGCTGCGCCGGGCGAAATAGCCAACGGCGAACTCTTGATCGGGGATGCCGCCCTCAAGCGGATGCGAAACCGCCGTCTGAACGAGACCGACACATCGCTGTCGGCCGATGCTTTCGTAACCGATCTGGCCGGCGAGTGGCATGGAATCCATCGTCTGCCATTCGTCTTTGCCCGCTGGGTGGTGAGAAAGGATGCGCCGACAAAGGCACGGTTGGCTTTGGAGGCCTGGTTGGCGGAGTTCAGGACGCGCGAAAACGAACTCGTGCAGCGCGCCGTCCCGGGGGCCGCGCGCCGTCTCGGGCTTTCCGAGCAAGACATTCGGCTCTATTTTCGGGTGATCCGTCGCAGCCTCGACCCATCGGATATGGCCGGCCAGGCCAGGTTTGTGAGCGAGTTCGAAAAGCACTTCGCCGACACCCTCGGCTGCCCGCTTCCATCACCGGTTCTGCCGGTCGATATCCCCGGGTTTAAACGGCGCATACCCGGTTAGATGGAACAATAAATGACCACGACGTCTGATTTTCAACCTGCAAACCGACCGGAACAGCGAATCGGCGACCGCTACGAGCGGACCCAAGTTCTGGAAATGCTCGGCCGGATGCCCCTGGGCGAGTTGATGGGTATGGCCCACCGCGCCCGCCGGCAGCGGTGGCCGCAACCGGTCGTGACCTTTGTGATCGACACCAACCCCAATTATACCAACATTTGTGTAACCCGCTGTGTATTCTGCGCTTTCTGCCGGGAACCGGGAGACCAAGAAGCCTACACCCTGGCGCCGGATGTGCTGGTCGAACGGGTCAAGAAGGCTTATGCCCGGGGGGCGACCACGGTGTTGCTGCAGGGCGGCCATAATCCCGAGATCCGTCTCAACGATTGGCTGACCTACCTAAGGGCGATCCGGTCGGCCTACCCGGCCATCCATATTCACCCCTTCAGCCCGGCCGAGTACGTCTTCATGGCCCGGACCGAGAAGATACCGGTTGAAGAGGTCCTGCAGGCCGTTTATGCCGAAGGCGTCCGGACCATTCCCGGCGGCGGGGCCGAGATCCTCACCGAGCGCGTCCGCCGAAAGGTCGCCAATGCCAAGGCCACGACGGCACAATGGCTCGCTGTCTGCGAAAAAGCCCACCACATCGGTTTTCGTACCACTGCCACCATGATGTACGGTCACGTCGAAACAGACGAGGATATCGTGGAGCACTTGATGCAGCTGCGTGCGCTTCAAGACCGGACCGGCGGATTCAGCGCCTTTATTCCCTGGTCCTTCAAGCCCGGGGGCTCGCCGCTGAGCCGCCGGGTCGCGGTCCAGGCCCATCCGGCCCGTTACGTGCGGATCATCGCCCTGGCGCGCCTTGTGCTTGACAACTTCCCGCACATCCAGTCGTCCTGGTTCAGCGAGAGCATCCCGGCCGGCCAACTCGGCCTTTTGGCCGGGGCCGACGATTTCGGGGGGGTGTTGCTCGAAGAAAACGTTCTGCGCACGGCCGGGCACGACTGCGCTACCACCATCGAAACCGTCAAGACGATCATTCGCCGGGCCGGATTCACGCCGGCGCAACGCAATTCGTATTATGAAATCCTCACTTCTCAGCTTGCAGATTGACTTGCAGATAAAATGCGAATATAGTGCCAACCACGTCTTTTATTTAAATCTGTGGCGAATATTTTAATATAAATTTAAGATAGTTAAAAGGGGACAGAGATGGGTTTGCTAAAAAGGACGGTTGAAAAGTTCGCACAAGACCAGCGGGATTTTTTTGAAAGCGGTCTGACGGACGAAGACAAGGCGAAGCAGGCCTCAGTACCGGTGGTTACGGTTGCCATGGAACCGGGAAGCGGCGGCTTCCTGGTGGCCGAAGCACTGGCCAAGAGATTGGGTTTTGACCTGTACCACAGGAACATCCTCAATGCGATTGCGCACAGCGCCGACACCAACAGTGACGTGCTGGACATGATCGAAAAAGAGAGATTTTCCAAGATACAGGATTTTGTCTCGTCCCTGCTCCAGGAACAATATGTCTACTCCGGTGACTACGTTCAGCACCTCACGAAGATGGTCAATTCCTTAGGGATTATCGGCCGGGCCGTGATCGTGGGAAGGGGGGCGAATTTCATTCTGCCGCCTGAGAAACGGTTCGCCATCCGCGTCATTGCCCCTGAGGAGATCCGGGTGAAAAATGTCGCTTTTCAATTCGGTGTCACCCTCGCGGAGGCCAAAAAGCGGATCAAGAAAAGGGAAAACAGGCGAAAAACATTCATCAAGAACACCTTCCACAAAGACATAACCGACGTCGAGTCTTACGATCTCATCCTCAATACCGCCCGGTTGGACCTGCAGGCCGCTGTGGAGACGGCGATCGGGACCATTTTGGGTGCGCAGAAAAACCGGGTCTTCGAGAAAGCGACAGCCTTCATCCTCCGGGGCGAAAAATAACGTCTGATTGATATTACTTCGGTATCTTTTTTCCGTAAATCAGGGCTTCCGGGTGACGTTCGAGATAATCGGTCAAAGCGCGCAGCGAGCGCGCTGCGGCTGTCAGTTCCTGCAGGGCGCTGTTCAGGTTGACCTGGAGCGGCGTCTCGGAACCCAGAGTGCTCTCGACCTGCGCCATCGCCTTTTGTGCCTGCGCCAGGGTGGCGGCGATTTCAGGGGTGACGCCGGTTCTCAGTTCGCTGACGAATAGCCGCATTTCCTGCAGGATGGCATCCAGGTTCCGGGCGGCTTCCTGCAACTCGGGTGTGCCGGCCAGGCGTTTGGTGCTCCGCAGGGTTTCACTCAGGTCCTTGCCGATCTGCTCGAAGGGCAGGTTGTCGATTTTGCTGAGAATCTGGCTCACGCGGGTGCCGATCTCTTCGATGGGCGCCGGCACGGTAGGCAGTTCCGGATAAGGGCTTTTCCAGACGATCCTGCGCCGCGGTGCATTGGGAAAGATATTCAGCGACACCACCTGTTGACCGGTGATCAGATTGCCGATCTTGAGCTGACCCCGCAGCCCCTTCTCCACGAGAGAATCCAGGATCTTGCGACGCGCTGCTTCCATCTTCGGCATTTCGGCCGCACTGATGAAACGTTCCGGTTCTATTTCGATCAGGACCGGTATGCGGAAATCCCGTTTCTCCGGTTTGAACTCCAGCTTGACGTCGACGACCTTTCCGACGCTTATACCCCTGAATTCGACCGGCGCGCCCGGGGCGAGACCACCCACCGACCCGTCGAAGTAGAGTATGAAATAACTTTTCACCGGATACGATTTTTCCTGGCTGGCGGTATAACTGTCATACAGGCTGAACACCTGACCTTCAACGGCCGGACCGCCGGAGTCGAGGTAACTTGGCACGTCGAAGGCGATGCCGCCGACCAGCAGGGTCACCAGGGACTCGGTATTGAGCTTTATCCCCTTGGCGTCGATCGAAACGTCTACTCCGCTGGCATTCCAGAACCGCGTGTTTTTAGTTACGTACTTATGGTAGGGGGTGTTGACGAAAATCTTGATACTCACTGCTTGTCCGTCTTCGGCCAACTGGTAGCCGACAACCTGCCCCACTCTGATCTGGCGGTAGTAAATCGGTGAACCGATATCGAGCGATCCCCGCCGCTCGGCCAGAAGAAGGTAGTAATGGCCCGGCAAATCGGTGGTGACGATCGGCGGCTGTTCCAACCCGGTGAAGTGTCGGGCTTTTTTGCCGGGTTTGCCGGGGTCGAGGCCGATATAGACACCGGAAAATAGTGTTCGCAGACCGGTAACCCCGCTGACGTTGATCCGGGCACGGACCACCCAGAAGCGGGTGTTTTCGGAAAGCAGGTCTTCCGCCTGCCGGACGAGCTTGGCGGTTACGACCACGTGACCCAAGTCCGGGCTGAGGTTGATTTCCTCGATCTGCCCCAGATCCACATCTTTGTACTTAATTTTGGTTATGCCGGCTTCGAATCCCTCGGCCGTCTGAAAGGTAATGGTAATCGTCGGGCCTTTTTCCGACTGGGCTTTGTAGACCAGCCAGACACCGATGAGCGCGGCGACAAGCGGGATGATCCAGACAAACGAAAACTGACGTATCCGCGACTGGACTTCCACCTCGGGAATCGTGTCAGTCGGGGGCGGTTCTGTTTTCTGTTCGGTCATTGCGAGACTCCTTGTTATCCCATATCAATCGGGGGTCGAAACTCATGGCAGCCAGCATGGTGAGCACCACCACCGCAGCGAAGAACACGATCCCCGGACCAGCTTCAAATCTGGCCACTGCGCCGAGCCTGACCAGGGCGACCGAGATCGTGATGACGTAGATATCGACCATCGACCAGCGTCCGACCGCCTCGGTGAGTCGGTAAAAACGGGCACGCTCCTTGGGACGCCAGGTCGAGCGGCGGTGCACCGAAATCAACAGAAAGGAGAGGATGACCAGCTTCACCAGCGGCACGCATATGCTGGCAACGAAAATCACCAGCGCGATCGGCCACATGCCGGTATCGATGAAGTAAATCACGCCGCTCATGATGGTGTCAGTCTGCACCTTGCCGAATGAAACCGCCCGTGTGGCCGGCAGCAGGTTGGCCGGAACATAGCAGATTGCGGCCGCCAGCAGCAGCGCCCAGGTGCGGGTGAGGCTTTGGGGTATGCGCTGGTGCAGACTCGCGCCGCAACGCGGGCATTGCATGCGCCGGTTGCCGCTCAGGCTGCGGGGTCGGCAGAGGAGGTGGCAGCTGTGGCAGCTGATCAGGGCGGTGCTCTTGGCGGTAATCGTTGACAGCGTCATCGGCGGTCCCACCATTTTTCCCACACGCTGTGCGGATCCAGCGAAGCCGAGATGGCTGCCAGGACATAAATGAGACCGAGGAAGCAGAAAAGCGAAATTCCGGGAATAATATCCGCCATCTTGGCGAGCTTGACCAGGGCCACCAGAATTCCGAGCATGAAAACTTCCAGCATGCTCCAGGGTTGCAGACTCCGCACCCACCGGAAGACCCGCCAGACGGCCGGAGGCAGACGGTCGAGCTTCAGCGGCAGCAGCACGTAGAACAGGCCGGTCAACTGCACCAGGGGCGAGATGATCGTCGTTAGCAGAACCAGAACGGCTATTTCCGGCAGGCCTTGACGGTAAAGTTCTCTGATGCCGGTCAGCAGGACGATCTGCTGGTACTGCCCTTCGAATTTCATCGCCAGAAACGGAAATGAATTGGCCAGGGCGAAAAGGATCAACCCGGCAACGTTCAGTGCCAGCGTGCGGTCCAGACTGTTGCGCCGGCGGCGGTAGAGAACTGCTCCGCAGCGGGTGCATCGGGCCTGCGTGCCGACCGGGAGCGGCCGGACGTGGTGCAGCAGGTCACATTCATGACACGCGATCATTCTTGGCGCTGACAAATACGAATCCTTTTTCGATGGTCACCGTGCGGTCGGATACCCTGTTTCCGTGACCATCCATAATGGTCCATAAATGGGTCTGCTGTCAATAACCGGTCCGGAGGCACAGAAATTCTCGGTGAAAATAAGAATCCTATAGATTGCGCCGGGTAACCGGATTTTATTGGGATTCAAGCCCACTCTTCCGGGATGAGACCACGGATGGTTCATTTGCGCCCGGACTCTTTGCTTATTTCTTCCAGCACCCGATCGGTGACCTCGACCGTTTTGGCCGTGCCACCCAAATCGCGGGTGAAGAAACGCCCGGCCGTCACGGATTCGATGGCCTGCATCAGGGCCGCGGCCGCCTGTTCCTGGCCCAGAAAGTCGAGCATCATCTGCACCGACCAGAGCGTTGCGATGGGATTTGCAATTCCTTTGCCGGCGATGTCGGGAGCCGAACCGTGAACCGGCTCGAACATGGAGGGGTATTTTCGGTCGATATTGAGATTGGCTGAAGGGGCGATGCCAACGCCGCCGGCCACTGCCGGCCCCAAGTCAGATAGAATATCGCCGAAGAGGTTGCTGCCGACCACCACGTCGAACCAGTCCGGGTGCAGGACGAAATGGGCGGTGAGGATGTCGATGTGGAACTTGTCCTGCCGGATGTCCGGATACGTTCGGCCGATAATCTCGAAGCGTTCATCCCAAAACGGCATGGTGTGCATGATGCCGTTCGACTTGGTGGCCGATGTCAGATGTTGGTCCGGTCTGCTCTGGGCCAGTTGGAAGGCAAAATCGATGACGCGGTCCACACCGCGCCTGGTAAACACACTCTCCTGCAGCACGACCTCGAGATCGGTTCCGGCAAAAAGCCGTCCACCGATTTCCGAATACTCGCCCTCGGTGTTTTCGCGCACAACAACAAAGTCAATTTCATCCGGGCGGCGGCCGGCCAGCGGGCTCTCGATGCCCGGCAGCAGACGGACCGGCCGGAGGTTGACATACTGGTCGAAACCTCTTCGAATGGGCAGTAGCAAACCCCAAAGAGAAACGTGGTCCGGCACCTTCGGATCGCCCACTGCACCCAACAAAATAGCATCGAAGACTTTCAGCCGCTCCAGACCGTCGGCAGGCATCATTTCACCGTGCTGTAGGTAGTAGCCGCAAGAATAGGGAAAGGCGGTGAACTTCGTGGTGAAACCGTATGCGGCGGCCAGCCTCTCGAGCACCCGAACGCCTTCGGGGATTACTTCTCTGCCGATACCGTCGCCCGGTATGAGGGCGATTCTGTATTCCATGGTCAACACCTCCTGAGGAGACACGCTAAAACATTCCGGATGACGCATTTATTCATTTGATGCCGAGATCGCCATTCGTTACTCCGCGCTGATCAGATCGATTACCGTCACCTCGGGTGCCGAGAGAAAACGGATCGGCGGGCCCCACGTGCCAGATCCCCGACTTACATAGAGTCGCGTCCCGGCACCGAGTTTCATCAAACCGGCAGACTTGGGGTACATCAGGTCAATCAAGACGGTGAAAGGAAAGATCTGGCCTTTATGGGTATGTCCCGACAGTTGAAGATCGAAAAGGCCGATAGACTCTTCTTCGGGCAGGGGGCGGTGCTTCAGCAGGACGGTGAAGATGGACCGGGGGAGATCGGTCAAGAGGGCCTTTTCAGAGATCATGTGCCCGGTGCCGAAACGGTTGCCGGCCGGGTCGTCCACTCCGGCGAGGTTCAGCACTCCCGGTACCGTCAGTCCTCTTCCGCGCAAAACCGTGAATCCGGCATCTTGGGTGAATTTCAAAGCGGTACCGATCCCGGCGTAAAACTCGTGGTTGCCTGTGACGGCATATTTGCCCAGGGGCGTTTTAACCTGTCGGATTTGCTCGGCCAGGCCAGCCAGTTCGTTCAACTGACCGTCCACCAGGTCACCGGTCGACACCAGCAGATCCGGATGGGCGGCAGTGACGCGTTCCAAAATTTTTGCCAACCGGCCCTGCCTGACGATCAAACCGAGGTGGACATCCGAAATCTGGACGATTCTCACCCGGCCGATGTCGCGCGGTATCTTGGCCGTGTGAATTGCGATCCGTTCGGTGCGGATATTCAAGGCCTGGAAAAACCCGAATATCGCAACCGTTAGGGCCAGGATCAGCGGTGCAAAAAAACTCAGGCGCGGCGAGGGCATGAAGCGTGACAGGTCTACCCGGACAACGCCCTGGAGGAGCAGCATGAGGACACGGTAAAAGTCCAGCACCAAAGCGCAGGACACGAAGAGAAACAGCAGGCCCATCCAGACATAGCCGATGTGTGCCAGAAGTCGGGCGGGTGTCGGCCAGGCGTTTCTTTCCAGGAGTCGGACAAGGAGCGGGGCCAGCACCATCGTCATCATGAAAAGCGTCAAACCGGCAAGGGGCCAGGGGCCCGGTTCGAGGGCCCGCTTCAGTCTGGTAAAACCGTAAAGGTGCAGGAGTCCGTAAAGACCGAAAAAAACGATAAAAAAAATGTTGACTGCTTTCATGTGTCAACACGCGAGAATGGGTTCATCGCGGACGAGCCGCCGGATGGTGGAGCGTCAAAGGTACAAAATGTCAGGTAATATAAACAAAGCGTGCAAAAAACACAAACACTTGACTTTTTACTCACCCAAAAACAGGAGAAAAACAAAAAGAATAGTTTTTTACGAGGTGGGTCGGGGAAATTCATTTTTCTTTACTTTTTCATTTTGATTTCATACTGTTATGATTCAAAACCAACGAAATGGAAGGGTATTCAACAGAAATTGATTCGGATGAAAACCAATGAACGGGTTTCCAAGATCCTGTTTGACAAGCGCGATCATGAGCTGCTGAGCATCGTCACCGATGTTCTGAACCGGGACAGGACCCTCGAGTATACCCGTAAAACATATTACCCCTTCTTCCATCCCAGTGGCATAAAGGAAATGGTCGAGTCGAAGGGTCTACGGATCGCCTATGCCGTGGTCCACCTCCTCAGTTCGCTCGAAATCGGCGGAGTGGACGATCGGCTCAGCGCCCTGCGCTCGCTACATGACGAGATTGTAGGCACCGCCGGCGGCAGTATGCCCAAGAACACGGCCCGGGTGTTACTGGAGATCATGAAAGAGCTGGTCAGGGCCCATGGCGACTATCGCCGGCAGCTGGAGCTGGCCCATGACTTCCGGATAACGGCTGCGGGCAAGCCGCGGTTCGTGCGTCGGCAGCTGCGTCGCTACCATTTGCTCGAGATGCCGGAGGAATGGAACCAGATTGCCTTCGACGATCACGTCCACGATGTGAACACCAAGGGGCGCAAATCATCCACGCATTTGATCATGGACGCCTGGATCAAAGGCATCCGGCGCCTGCGCGTCATTCACTACAATTTTATCCAGCCGCGCTTCGCCGCCGAACTGCTGGAGGCAGCTGCCATAATGGGGATTGATGTGCGCATCGGTATCGAGTTTTCAGCCCGCTTCCGTGGCAAATACGTACAGGTCATCTGGGTACCGCGCGGATTTCCCGACTCGCAAGCCTTTTTGTGTTTTCTGACCGAAAATGACGTCATGCAATTGATGGAGGCCGGACGCGAGGTGTCGACTTATCAGCAGACCTATGTCATGGCGCTTTTACGGGAGTTCAATTGCTCGCACCGGCAGGAGATCGCCGCTGACTATAAAATCGATCTGCCGCCGATCGATGAGGCCGCATTTCTAAAATTCACGGCCCTCGGTCAGAAATCGAAACTGCACTTGTCTAAATTCCTTCATCAGTACATTTTATCTGCCCTCCAGGAGCGCGTCACAGCCTTGCGAGTCCAGTACCACGGCGCTGAAGCGGAGCAGCAGAGCAAAATTGCCGAGGAGATCGTCGGTCTCAATCGCCTCGACATCGAACAGCTCCTGGAAGGCTACCTGAAGCCTGAAAAAAACGCGACAATCCCCAATCCGAAGCTGCCCTCCGACGGTCCTGAGGTCCCGGAGCTCTTACGGCTGTCCCCCTGTGCGCTGATCCAAAAGATATCACGGCTGCACTCCGGTCACCGCATCACCCTCAACCTCAGCAATCTGAGGGTGCCGGACGTGTTGGAATTGCTCTACGATTGCGAGGGTCTGATCACCCGGCTCGAAATCTTTAACCTGAAGGACTATGCTGCCGGCCAAACCGCCCACCTGGCCGGCATCAACGAGTTGCAGCAGGCGCTCAACGAAGGGAGCGTCATCACGCTCAAGCGCGTGATCCGCAAGATAATCGACGGCCTGGAGCACGCGAACGACGTCGATCGGCTGGAACGGATCTCGAAACTGACCACCATTCTGCACGATATTCTCTATTTTAAATCCTTGTACGAAGGGACGCCTCTGAAAGCCCGGATCGGCAGCGACTCTACCGGCCGGTCTCCACGGGTGCACGGCATGGGGCTCGCCGTTCTGGAAACATTGCCGCAACGGGCGCAGAAAGAGGTGGCCCAACAGGTCGGAAAGCCGCGCGAATTCATTCCGATGACCATGACCGCTTTCAGGCGCCTGACCTTTGTGCCTTATGAGAGTACCGGTCGATTGGTGCGGGCCTTTAATCGCGCGGCCGCGCACCTGCCGGTTTTGCGCTGGCTGGGCCACAAGAAAATCGAGGGCTGGGATGTTCAGGATACGTCGATCCGCATGAAGATCCCCGGCAATATTGTCACCTTGGGGGGGGTCCAGAAGGAGATCACAAACGAGCTGTACTTCGAGCCCCCTCGGACGGCGCCCAATCACAAGCGGTTTTCGTGGCGCTACATGAACACCCGGTTGAAGAACAGCCTGAAGGTATTGATCGGGTTCATCCCCGCCTTCGCTACTTTCGCTTTGACCAAGGACTGGTGGGTGCTGGCATACGGCGGGGCTTTCATCTGGTTCGGCATAACCGGCCTGCGCAACATACTGCAGTCGGTCCTGGGCGGCGGCGGCCTCAGGCGCTCACCGCTTCTGCGCTGGAACAGTTACGTCAGTTGGGACCGTCTGACCGATTCGTTGCTCTACACCGGCTTCTCGGTGCCGTTGCTCGACTATCTGGTGAAAACCGTCATTCTCAATCGGGGCTTCGGCATCACCACGGCCACCCATCCGTACGAGCTCTACACCTTCATGGCCCTGGCCAACGGCATCTACCTCTCCAGTCACAATGCCTTTCGCGGGTTCCCGCGAGCGGTGATCGTGGGCAATTTCTTCCGCAGCGTCCTCTCGATTCCGATCGCCATCCTCTTCAACACCGCAATCGGCGCGAGCCTGGCCGCCGGTGGGGTCGTCGGGATCGATGCCATCCTTCAGAGGTGGGCCGCCATCATTTCAAAAGCCGCCTCGGATTTTGTTGCCGGTATTATAGAGGGCCTCAGCGATCGCTACAGCAACATCCACCTCCGGTTTCGAGACTACCGCAAGAAGTTGGTCGACCTGCTGCGGGTCTACACGCAGCTCGAAATTCTTTTTCCCGAGACCGGCACCCGTGACATCCTCAACCGCCCCCGTCGGATCTCGGCCAAGGACAATGCCGAGGCGCGCGATCTGGAAAAAATTGTCATGATCCACGTCCTCGACATGCTCTACTTCTGGATGTACCAGCCGCGAGCCCGTACCGCCCTGCTGCGCCTGCTCGACGCCATCAGCGAGGAAGAGCGCCAGATCCTGGTGATTTCTCAATTCGCCCTGGACCGCAACCGCGTGATCAGCCAGATGTTCATCGACGGGGTGCTCGGCAAGGACTTCGCGCGGGCGCTCTCCTTCTACCTCTCCCGCTCGCCGGAATACCTGGAGGTGATGAAGAGGCTCTCCGATTAAGGGCCCCGGCAAAAAATAATTCCACCTCTTGCTTGTCTTATGGCCCGTCTACTGCGTTACATCCACCCACACGTATCCCGGTATGCGCAGGTGGATGTGCCCTTGTAGACAAACCATGTAACAGTTCACAGGGTTGCAAAGTCCGATGCGCTTCAAACCACCCAATTGTAAGCGTTTACAGGGTGCCGCAGATGTAAGGCGTCGGGTGCGCAGACGTACTTTTGTACTTCAAGTGCCCGACAACAAAGCAGATGCGGTGCCCTGTGAACGCTTACCAAACCATAATCCGGCGCAATCGTATGGAATTATTTCTTACCGTGACCCTAAAGCCGGCTAGACCATGAGGTTCATCAGTTTTTCGTGCAGGACGGCGTAGGAATAGAACTTTTCCGCGAGTGCGTAATTGGTATTGACCATTTTCTCCCTCAGCCGGGCATCTTCGAGTACCGCCCGCGCTTTTTCTACCGCTTCATCGGTCACATAACCGTCGATTTCAATGGCCATAAATCCCTTGGGCTTGATGTCGATGGTGTAGATCGAATAGCGGTTGACCAGGATCGGTTTTTTGAAATAGACCGCTTCCAGGAAAGCATTGCCGAACCCCTCGATAGTTGAGGGGTAGGTGATCAAATCGGCGTGGGGGTAGATGTCGAAGAGGTTGTAAATCTTTCGCCCGTCCGCCGTCGCCCCCCGGCGATCGTTAATGATGTCCGAGACAAAGAGCGTGTTTACCCCCATCCGCTGTGAGTAGTCGATGATCCGCTGCTCGTAGTCGTGTCCCTCGTCTCCGGAAGCATGGGAGATGACTAGCCGTGCTTTCATGCCGAGCCGGCTCACCAGTTCGATCGCATGTTCGATGCCCTTGCGTTTGACCACCCGGGTCGGTTGAAGGATAAACCGTTCATCCGGGTCGAGTCCCAGCGCTTTGCGGACATCGCCGGCATAGTCGTCCGGCGGCGAGGGGGGATGTTCGAAATCCATCACGTTCGGAATGATGGTGGCTGCAATGCCCGTCCGGAGGCTGAGCTGGTTGCTCGCCGAAGAACTGATGACGACATGGCGAATCGTCGGAAGATGCGGCGGAAAAGCCATGTTGAGATAATCCCAGACCCCGTTTGTCTTGAACTGCTGGCGCTCCCAGAAAAAATCGTGATGATGGGCGATGGTGGGAAGACCGGTTTCCGCGATGAGCTCGGTGATCGCCAGCCCGAGCGGGATGTTCAGCGGTATGGTCACCGCGTTTTCCGGTATGAGGAGATCGATGTTGAATTGTCGAATGAAATCGTATAGATGATCTTTAAGGTGCTCCTTGAGGGCCTGGATTTTGGTGGTCAGCTTCCGTTCTCTCATACCGTTGGCGTCGAGGGCGAAAGCGGTGTTGAAGATCGACCGGATTTCCGGGTACAGAAAATGAGCCTCCGGCACCAGGCAGGACCGCGAAGGGTCCCGATCTATCTCTCCGGCAAAATAGAAACAATGAAACCGTTCTTTTTTGAATACATTGGCCCACTTCTCCGCTTCTATCGAAACGCCGTCGGTTCCGGCAAAACGGGTCGAGATGAACCCGATGTTGTGAACCTTGTCAAAGGGGATGTACATTTCAACGCCTGCGCTTTCTGTCAATCACTGCGGGGCAATTCCTCGCAGAAAAGGTTGGGAGCTATCTTGTTTTACATATAAAACACTTATGGCCCTGGGCCACCACGGTGTATGAAAATGACGCGCCGGAGCTCGGATGTACCCACCTTTTTTCCGTATTACATTCTATTTTCGTGTTAAAGAACCGGAGATGTCAACGACATAATGCAGCAATTCTCTTAAAAAACGAGAACCCTATAGACGATGTAAAGATTCAGCGCGAACCGCAGGCCGTCATCCCGGTCTGTTTCATAAGCAAGGAGAAAAGGGATGCAGACGATTCTCCAGAGGATTTACGGAAAGCAAAAGGCTGCGGCCGCCGCCGAGCGGATCGCCGCCCTTCTGGATGCTTTTTCGACGCAGCAACCGGTCGGACAGGGCGGCTCCCTCACCGAGGCGGATGCCATCCTCGTCACCTACGCTGACACGCTCACGCGAAAGGGGGAACGGCCGCTCCGCACCCTGCACCGCTTTGCGACTGAACATTTCAAGGGCGTTTTCTCCGGGATTCACATCCTGCCGTTTTTTCCCTATTCCTCGGATGACGGGTTTTCCGTCACCGATTTTTTTTCTGTCAGGCCCGACCTGGGGAGCTGGGAGGACATCCGGGCCATCGGCGGGGATTTCAAGCTGATGGTCGATCTCGTCGCCAACCATGTCTCCGCCGAAAGCCGCTGGTTTCAGAACTACCTCGCGGGTGAGAAAGGATTCGAGCACCTGGCTATTGAAGTCGATCCGGCGGCCGACCTCTCCGGGGTGACCCGGCCCCGCTCCCTGCCGCTGTTGACCGCATTTGAAAAGCATTCCGGGCGTCGGGTGCATCTGTGGACAACCTTCAGCGCGGATCAGATCGACCTCAATTACGAGAGCCTCGACGTCCTCGAAAACATGGTGCGGGCCCTGCTCTTTTATGTGTCGCAGGGGACGCGGATCATCCGGCTCGACGCCGTTGCTTATGTGTGGAAGCAGATTGGAACCCCTTGCATCCACCTGCCCCAGGCGCACGATCTGGTCCGGCTGTTTCGCAAGGTCCTGGATTTCATCGCGCCCGGCGTGGTCCTGATTACCGAGACCAACGTGCCTCATGAGGAAAACATCCGTTATTTCGGCGACGGTCACGACGAGGCCCAATTGGTCTACAATTTCACCCTGCCGCCACTGCTCCTGTATTCACTGGCCAGGGGCGACGCCCGCGTGCTCTCCGAATGGGCGCAGACCCTGGCAACCCCCTCGGCGGACACGGCCTTTTTCAACTTTACCGCTTCACACGACGGCATCGGGGTGCGACCGCTCGAGGGCATTCTGACGGCAACCGACATATCATGGCTGGCTGATATCGTCCGGCGGAACGGCGGCAACGTGTCCATGAAAGGAAACCCGGACGGCTCGCAAAGCCCGTACGAACTCAATATCACCTACGTAGATGCGCTCAGAAATCCCGATCAGCCCGACGATCCTCTTCTCGTTTCGCGCTTCCTGGCCTCCCAGGCGGTGGCGCTGGTCCTGCCCGGTGTTCCGGCCGTTTACATCCACAGCATCTTGGGATCGCGCAACTGGACCGAAGGGGTTCGGCAAACAGGACGGGCTCGAACGATCAATCGGCAGAAACTCATGGCCGACGCGCTTGCCGCGCAACTGGCCGATCCGCAAGGTTTTCGGGCGCGGATCTTCTTCCCTTATCTCGATCTGGTGCGCCTTCGAACACGTCAGCCCGCCATGCATCCGGCGGCCGGGGCGCAAATCCTCTGCCTCGACGATCGGGTTTTTACCGTAAAGCGCTTCTGCCGGGAGCAGACCCTTTTCGCTGTGACCAACCTTTCCGCCGACGCCCTGACGGTTGCATTGCCGGAGACGAAAGGCGATGGCGTCGTCACGGATCTCATCAGCCGCAGGCGGTTTCCTGCCGATGCGGTTCCGCTTTCTCCTTACGGCATCCGTTGGCCGAGCCTTTAAGCGCCGCGGTCCTCCCCCCTCGCAAACTCTCAGTGTTCGTCTAGAAATGGTAGATTTCGGCTCCGGCCAAGACCGCAGCGATCTTGCAACCGCAGGCGTAGCAGGGCTACGCCGAGGATTGCAAGGAGCGAGAACACCGGCCTGGGCCGAAAGATGCCGTTTATGGGCGGACACTCGCTAATGGTTGGCACCGAAGAAGTTGGCCATCAGGTTGTCCAACTGCCGCCGCAGCATGGCATAGGAGTAGTGCCGGGTGGCCACCGCATAGTTGTGCGACGTCATCTGTACCCACCGGGCCGGCGATTCCAGCACTTCGCGGACTTGACGGACGTTCTTCTTGGTCAGATATCCGTCCATGACGATCAGGTCGAACCCCTTGGGCTCGATGTCCCGCACGAAGATGGCGTAGCGGTTGATGAGCAGGGGCTTCTTGAAATAGACCGCTTCCAGAAAGGCGTTCCCGAAGCCCTCGTAGAGACTGGGGTAGGTGATGAAATCCGCGTGGGCGTAGAGTTCCCAGATCGAGTACCCATTCGGGGTGCCCGGAATGCGGGTGCTGATCAGGCGCAGATCCACATCCCGTTCGGCAGCGTGTTCTTTGAGCCATTCGGCGTACTCGAAGCCCTCGTCGCCGGCCTCGTGGGAGATGACGAGCTTGTAGCGCCGGTCGCCGAGCTCATGGACGAGTTCGATGGCGTGCTCGATCCCTTTGCGCTGCACGATGCGCGTCGGCTGCAGAATCAGGTGATCTCCGGGGGCGAGGCCGATGTCGCGGCGAAAGGCCTTGGTGCGCTTTTCATCGATCTGCGGCGGGTTCTCGAAGTCGAACGCATTCGGAATGATCACCGATGAGACGCCGGTTCGCAGGGCCAGTTCCTCCTGGGCGGCGGTGTTGATGACGACGTGCTCGATGTTCGGCAGGTTGGGCGGAAAGGCCATTCGGAGGTAATCACCCACCGCGTTGACCGCGAAACGCGTCCGTTCCCAGTAGAAATCGTGATGATGCGCCACCGTCGGAATCTGGGTTTCCGCAATGGTTTCGGCTATGGCCAGCCCTAAAGGCACGTGCATCGGAATGGTCAGCACGTTTTCGGCTACCATCATGTCGATTTGGAAGCGCTCGATGAACGCATGCAGCCCCTCTTTCAGAAAGGCCCGGAGGGAATGGATCGCCTCGGTCGTCTCCCGGCGGCGGCGTTTTTTACCGAATATCTCCGCGTCGATCACCCTGTTTTTCTCGTGCTGAAAAAAGGCTTCCGGAACGCTCAGGCTCCTTTCCGGGTCCCGGTCCAGTTCCCCTGCAAACCAGTAACAGCGGTGTCCACTTTTCTCGAGGGTCTCCGACCACTTGGCGGCCTCCAGGGAAACCCCGTCTGTTCCCGCGAAGCGGGTGGATACAAAGCCGATGTTTTTGCCCATGATGCCTCCCGAGCGCTGCCCATTTTGGTTGTTGACAAACCGGTATTCTTTATCTATCTCAAAAGAATACCGATCATCGTGTCAAATTGCAAATTGGCGGTTGTCGACACAGAAATTTTCGGTGTAAACAAGAATCCCATAGATTACGACGGGTAACCGGTTTTCAATCCCACCACGGCAGGACTAATGCGCTCAAACAGTTGACCACCTTAAACCCCGGTCACCCGGCTCCATGTAAAGGTTCACCGAGAACCGCTGGTGTCGATGATCTCCCTGCCCGGGTGGCGTCATGAAGATCGCCTTTCTTCATTATCATCTCAAAACGGGCGGTGTCACCACTGTCCTGAGGGGGCAGGTCGCTGCCATCAGGAAGGTGTGCGACACCCTTGTTATAACCGGGGATCGCGCGGGGACCGTATTGCCCTGCGAGGTCGTGGAAATCCCCGAGATCGGCTATGACCGGCCGGAGAGTCCCCCACATGCACCGGAACCAGTTGCCGACAAGATCCTGAAGGGGATTTCGAATGCATGGCCCAGCGGATGCGACGTGCTGCATGTCCATAATCCGACGCTGGCCAAGAACCGATGCTTTCTTCGAGTTTTAAACCGGCTGCAGCAGGCGGGGGTCCATCTTTTTTTACAAATCCATGATTTTGCCGAAGACGGGCGGCCGGGCGCCTACTTCCGTGAGCCCTATCCTGCGGACTGTCATTACGGCGTCATCAATTCCCGGGATCGTGAGATCCTCCTCAGGACCGGGCTCGACGCTGCCGGAGTGCACCTGGTTCCCAACGCCATCCAGCCCCTGCCGGTCGAAAGGCGCCGCCCCGAACCGCTCGTCCTCTACCCGATCCGCGCCATTCGGCGCAAGAACCTGGGCGAGGCCATCCTGTTGTCGTTGTTCCTGCGAAACGGCCAACGCCTGGACGTCAGTCAGCCGCCGAACAGTCCGCAGGACATAGCGAGCTACCGGGCCTGGAAGCGTTATGTAAAGGAAAAACGCCTGAATGTAAACTTCGACGTCGGCCAGAAAGTCGACTTTTTCGCCCTGGTGGGCGCTGCGGCGTCGATGGTCACCACGAGCATTACGGAGGGATTCGGTTTATCCTTTCTCGAGCCCTGGACGGCCGGATTGCTGCTGTGGGGACGCAGGCTCGGGGAGGTCTGCCGGGATTTCGAACAAAACGGTGTCCGGCTGGACCATCTTTACGACCGGCTCGAGGTCCCATTCGACTGGTTCGATACGGACGGCTTTTTCCAGCGCTGGCGTGCGGCGGCATTGGCTGCCGCGGATGCCTACGATCACGCCCTCGCACCGGAGGCCGTGGATCGCAGCCTTACCTCCATGAGACGTGGCAAGATGGTCGATTTCGGCAACCTCGACGAAACGTCTCAACGGCACATCCTTTCGCGGCTGCTGACGGATGCGGCGGCGAGAGCGAAATTGATCACGCTGAATCCTTGGATAGAGCACCCCGGGGTCGCATCGGAATCAGCAGAAATCATCACCAACAACCGCAAGGCAGTTGCAGATCGCTACGCTCCGGCACTTTACCGGGAGCGACTCTTGACGATCTATGACCGGGTTGCCCACCACCCGATTCGCCACCGGATCGACAAGCGGGTGCTGCTCGACGCATTTTTCGATCTCGAGCGCTTCCCGCTTCTCAAGTGGGGTGCTTATGACGGTTGAAAAGGCGATATTCGAGCGGCACATCCGTCCTCTTACGCCGGTTCCGACAGGGGTTGTACCTCGTCTGGAGGGGATGCAAAATTTAAGGGCCATTCTCTTCGACGTTTACGGCACCCTTTTGATCAGCGGCTCGGGCGATATCGGCGTCACTCGGGAACAGTCTGCGAAGGTGGATGACCTGCAAGACTTGCTGCAGCGCTACCATATCGACCGGACACCGGACGGCCTCTCGGCGGCATTGCATCAGTCCATAGAAGAAGAACACGCAGAGGCGCGGCGACGGGGGATCGATTTCCCCGAGGTCGACATTATCCGTGTCTGGCAAACGGTGCTCGGCTTCGGGGATGCCTCACGGCTAAAGTTATTTGCCCTGGAGTACGAACTGATGGTGAATCCCGTCTACCCCATGCCCGGTCTAAACACCCTGTTGTCGACCTGCCGGGCGCGTCGCATGCCGATGGGCATCATCTCAAACGCCCAGTTTTTCACGCCGTTTCTGTTGGAGCGGTTTCTGGGATCGAGTCTTGAAAAGAGCGGATTCGATTACCGGTTGATTTTCCTTTCCTACCGGTTCGGATATGCCAAACCGTCGATGTTCATGTTCAAACGGGCGGCCGACGAACTCTCCCGCACCGGCATTCCGGTGGAGGCGGCCCTGTATGTTGGCAACGACACGCTGAACGACATCCGGCCGGCGAGCGCCGTCGGTTTCAAGACCGCTCTTTTTGCGGGCGATGGTCGCTCGCTGCGGCCCAGAGAGTCCGATGACCGCTGCCGGGGACTATCACCCGATTTAATCGTTACCGACCTCCGGCAGCTGATCGCCGGAACCGTCAACCCTTAACCGAGGAGCCGCCATGGACAAATATCTCGACGTCCTGCCCACATTCGTCGATAAAATTCGGAAGGTTCGGGAAATCATCATCAGCAATATCGTGCTCATCGGACAGATTTCCGCCCCGACCTTTCACGAGAGGCGGCGGGCCGAACGGCTGGTGGAGCGGCTTGCCGAATTCCAGGTGGACGAATGCACGATCGACGATTTCGGCAATCCCGTCGGCGTGATCCGTGGAACGTCTACCGTCAAACCGCCCATCTTCGTCGTTGCGCATCTCGACACCTTTTCAGAGGTGGTGGCCGACCAGCACTACGAGGTGACGGACAAAACCATCAGCGGTCTCGGCGTTTCGGACAACTCAGCCGCTGTTGGCGTATTGGCTTCGCTGCCGGACATCTTCAAGCGCCTGGGACTGCGGTTCGAGTCCGACATCGTTCTGGTCGCTCCCGTTCTTTCCCTGGGAAGGGGAAACCTCAGAGGAATTCGCCGGTTGCTCAAGGCCTGGCCGACGCCCATAGCGGGCGCCATCTGCCTGGAAAGCGTGGAACTCGGCCGACTCAACTACTATTCCGACGGCATGATCCGGGGGGAGATCGACTGCAGCATCGCCGTCGAGGAAAAATGGGAACGGTATCACAAGCCCAATGCGATTCTGGTCATCAACGAGGTGATCAACGCCATTCTCAATCTGCGTCTGCCCCAAAAGCCCCGCACGCAAATCGTGATCGGGAAGATCGCCGGCGGGTTCAACCACGGAAAGATCGCCTATGACGCCAAGATCGGGTTTGAAATCCTCAGCGACTCGGATGACATGGTAAAGGAACTCTTCGCCGACATCGGGGATATCGTCGCAGGGATCAACAAGGCGTTTGCCGTCGAGTTGAAGCTCAACCGCATCAGCAATCTGGGCGCGACCAGCCTGCGGTACAATCATCCGCTGGTCAAATGCGCGTCCCGAATTTTGGACCGACTGGAGATAGAGGCCTTCAGCAATCCGAGCGAAACGGCCTTATCCATCTTTCTTCAACGGCAAATCCCGGCGATTACCATGGGAATCACCAGCGGGGACAATTTCCATCAGGAAGGCGCCATGGTCGAAATCGAGCCGATGTTTAAAGGGATCGCTCAGATCCCGGCCCTGATCATGGCCATTGACAACGGGGTGTGCGATGAATAGGACCTGGATTGAATCGAATACGTTCCATCATTCCGAATTCAAGGACCTCGATCGCCTGGTTGCAGAGAAGCAGCGTAAAGGGCTCTCCATCTCCCTGTGTCTGCCCACATTGAACGAGGAGAAGACGATCGCCAAGGAGATCGTCATCATGAAATCGGAACTCATGACGCGCTGTCCGCTCCTGGACGAGATCGTCGTGATCGACTCCGGTTCGACGGACAAGACCCGTGACATCGCCCGATCCTACGACGTGACGGTGCACGAGGCCGACGACATCCTGCCGCATCTGGAAAAATTCAAGGGCAAGGGAGAAAATCTCTGGAAGGCGTTGTACGTTACCCGGGGAGACATCATCGTTTACATCGATGCCGACATCAAAAACATCCACCATCGCTTCGCATACGGCCTGCTGGGGCCGTTGCTGCTCTCGGATACGATCAAGTTCACCAAGGCCTTTTACGATCGGCCGATCTCGGTGGGGGAGAACAAGTGGCGCCCCACCGGCGGCGGACGGGTGACGGAATTGGTGACCCGGCCGCTTTTCGCACTTTTCATGCCGGACCTGACCCAGATCCTGCAGCCGCTTTCGGGTGAGTACGCGGGGTATCGCAGCATCTTCGAAAACATACCGTTTCCCGTCGGATACGGGGTAGAGACCGGCATGCTCATCGACATGCACGAAAAATGGGGGCTCGAGGTCATCGCCCAGGTCGATCTGGACCGGCGTGTTCATAGAAATCAGGGCACCAAGGCCTTGGGGCGAATGGCGTTCGTGATCATCAGGACCTTCTTGAAGCGCATCGAGCGATTGGGCCGGGTCGACATCAAGCAGAACCTTTTCGATGAGATGATTCAGTACAGTCTGATCAGGGGCAAGCTGCGCCCCGAAATCCGGCTGTTCGAACAATGCGAGCGGCCGCCGATGGCGACGGTCACCGAATATCGGGAGAAATTCGCTCCAGGCAACCCCGACTGATTCGGCACACAGCTCGGCATCATTTGTCACAACAGCAGCAGTTTTTCACTGGAAGATGGCACGGATCAGTGGTCCCACCGACCGGGTCTAAAACGTAGCAGCAGCACAGGTTGATGTTACCCTCTGAATCCACCGGGGCCAGTGTACACGTGTCGGCATCTTTTTCTTCGTTGTCGTTCATGGGGAGACCTCCCCTTTATCTTCGATGAATTTTTCGACGCCCAGATGAATACCTTTGCCCGGCAGGGCCATTAGCGTCGATGTGCCATGCGCCAGAAGTTCTCCGGCGGCATCCTCGACTCTTGCTTCCGCATAACTGATGGAGCGCCCGGACCGGATGCACTGGCCTCTGGCGGTGATCGTTCCGTTTGACACCGGCCTGAGATAGTTCAGCTTGAGATCGATGTTCACGAGGCCCGCGTCCTGGGGAAGCCTCATAAATACAGACCAGAAAGTAGCCGTGTCGATCAGGGTGGCCAATACGCCGCCGTGGACGATTCCGAACGGCTGCAGATGGCAAGTTGCAATTTCACATGTCACCGCTGCGCGGTCAAGTTCGATCGAGGCCAGCTGCATAGGTAGATGTCGAGGAAACGGGCTGCTGTTCACCGTCTCGATTAGCCGGCGGATGTATTCATCGTTTGGTCGTAGCATTGTGTAAATCCGAAACGGATTCTTGCACCTCACCGTTTACAAACAGTCTCTTTTTTCGCGCCGCTTGCATCGAGTTCGGCCTTGGCCTCCGCCGCCAGATCCTTGAAAGCCGTTACAGCGGCGGCCGCCGTTGTCCGGACGAATGTGCCGGCCAGAATACTTCCCTTGATCGCCTTCCTGGCGACCGGTTTGAAAGCCCCGATCAAAACGACGGCAGCGATCGGCGCCAGGACCATGGTGCCGAGACCGAAAGCAGTTGGAACGATGTATTTGGGGTCGCCACTTGTCATCGCCATTGTCGCACCTCTCTTTCGTGGGCATGAGCGTCTGTGCGTCATTCCATCAAAGCCATTCTAATTTAATGCATCCGCTGAAATATTAAACCTCGGAAATCGAGATTGTTGATGTATACTATGGAACAGGTTGAGTGGTTCGGGGTTCAACGTTCCGGGTTAAAAGCCTTAGACAACTTGTAACAAAATAATTCTGGCTTCATGGAAGATCTGAATGATAAATTTTTATTGCGGGTCATGACCTACAACATCCACGGTTGTATCGGTGCCGACAGAGTCGTCAATCCGGACAAGATCGCCGCTATCATCGTGGACCTCGATGTGGACATCATTGCCTTGCAGGAAGTCGATGCCGGCCACCCGACACGCGAATATCGGAATCAGGCCCAGATGATCGCCGGCGTGCTCGGTGTGGAGCACATCTATTTTCCAGTCGAGCAGGAGGGCCTGCGGCGTTTCGGGCTGGCGGTCCTCAGTCGGTTTCCGATTGTCGGGTTCGATCAGATCCGGCTTCCGAATGTCTACCCTCTGCTGAATCCCCGCAAGCGGGGGGCTCTTCGAACACTACTCGAAACACCGGCCGGCCGGGTTTATCTCATCAACACTCATCTCAGTTTATTCAGGCTGGAACGACGCCTGCAACTGACTGCGCTGATGAGTGGTGGCGATTTCACTGCAGTGCCTGCGAATGAGCCGCTGGTTTTTTGCGGGGACCTCAATTCGGGGCCGTCATCCGACACTTACAAACAGGTGTCGCGCCTTTTGACCGATGTTCAGACCGCAACCCACAGCGGATCGGTTGAGGCCACCTTTCACGCCAAGAGTCCCTTTTTCCGCATCGACCACATTTTTATATCATCCCATTTCACACCTCTCAAAACAGAAGTCCGCAAGACCGCCGATACCGCGGCGGCATCGGACCATTTGCCGCTCGTCGTGGACCTGGCATTGAAGAAAAGCAGCGACTGAGATTCTTTTCCTTTAGGGTCACGGTAAGAAATAATTCCACACGATTGCGCCGGATTATGGTTTGTCTACAAGGCACATCCACTTGCGCATATCGGGATACGCGTGGGTGGATGTAACGCAGTAGACGGGCCCTAAGACAAGCAAGAGGTGGAATTATTTTTTGCCGGGGCCCTTAAATACTCCGACGACGCAAATTGCGTCCCAATGTATAGGCTTTTAGATAAAGTTTTTGGCAAGGCCAGAGGGAGAAGGCTGTATTGAATTACGCCGACGACCGATAGCGCAGTCCAAAACCTTTATTTTAAAGCCTATAGTTGACTTTTGGCCACCACTCGGCGTAAGCAGATATAATGCTCACACAAACATCCGGGAGGGAAGAAACATGAAAGAGATCGAGAAGATATTGAAAACCGTATCAGACGGGTTGAAACTGGCTTCACAGGGAATACTGTCGCTGGCGGAAAAAGTTAACGAAGCCGCCAAGGCGATGGGCACAACTGAAGAGTCAGCTGCGAAAGCGACTGCTGCAGCCGGGAAACCCAAAACTAAATCAAAAACGGGCAAAAAGGGCAAAACAGGCGTCAAGACGATCCGCACAAAAAAAGTCGCCGGCGTTCAATCGAAAACTGCCATCGGTACAATTTTCGACATCGTCAAAAAGTCCGGCACGCCGGTCGACATGGCCACGCTCCGCGAAAAGAGCGGTTTCGAGAGCAAGAAGATCGCGAACGTCCTCTTCAAACTGAAGAAGCAGGGCAAAATAAAGAGTGCGGGCAAGGGCGTTTATACCATCGCTTAACCGAAAGCCCAATACTCTACTTCCGGTAAACTAGTGCCCATCCGCGGTTTCATAAAGGGCACTGATAAGTTTCCGATCCAGAAATGTGAAATTTTTCGCAAGTTCAAGGAAATCAAAGAATTGCGCGGAGGCATACTCCTGTATGCCGCACAAGCAATTCCGCCGATTGACGCCGAAATTGCGGGAAAGGGCCATTTATGGACGGAAACTAACTACTTAACGGCAAATGAACCAACACGGTTTGTGCCGGTCAGATGTTCGGTTGTTGCGTCAGAACGGAGGTGGGTGTTTGGTTGTGCCTCAGCCCGTCAGGGGGCTGGTCAGGAAGCGCTGTTCAGGTAAGAATGAAATAATTTTTGGTATTTGTCTTTCGATATTCTGTTTCTCAGTACGGCACAGCGCATAAACAAAATGAATTCCTTCAGACCGTCGACATACTCGACGGGGCAGGGACTATCCACGGCCTTTCGTTTGTGGTGAAGCATCACTCGCTCGGCTTCGGTTGCCTCTTGGTTCGCTAAAATAACCGCCTCGGTGAATGTCTTTCCATCGATCGCATCGAAAAATGATTCTATTCGGCAATCTGCAGAAATCATCTGACCTCCAGTATTTACGTGATTCTCGGGAATGCGTGGATGTTTAATTTGGATTTGCCTTACGGAAAAAGATGATAGAGCGAAATTTACTTTCGGTTTCCATTCATATGGTGGTGAAATGGATTATCCGGAAACGGTGGTCACAGTCTGAACCGCTTAGGCCACCGATCATAAATTCGATGACGAATTTATAGAAACTTTCGCTCGATCTCATTTGGCCGTATCCTGTTGAAGCGGTTTTTTTTAGGGGAATTTAGGCCGAAGCGCGCCGGATGTCAATCCGAATAGTGTTAGAATTTTGTTAGGACTCCTGGGTCTGTCTATGTTGCCAATATATCTATTAAAATACCTTGGGGCGGAGAAAAAGTATATTTTTCTCGGTGTAAGGATGGGTATGATAAAAATCCTCAATTCTGTTCGGTGAAGTTTTCGGCAGGGGGCAGTTACCTAAGGTAGGCACCCATCTTTTTACTGCAAATTTCCTTGAGGTAGTCGGAGATTCGGGCGGCGTCTTCCATATCCGTGACCGCCGTTAGTGCGGACTGGGCTTCGGCCATCGACAAGGTGGCAATCAAGTGTTTGATCAAGGGGACCGATGAAGGGTTCAGGCTCAAGCGCGTGATGCCCATTGCCAGGTAAAGGACGACGCACTGTGGATTGGAGGCAGATTCGCCGCAGATACTGAGCGGAATTCCCATTCGGCGGCACACCGTCGCCGCTTCCCGGATGGTGTCGATGACCGCCGGGTGCAGCGGGTTGTACATGGCGGACACTTTTTCATTGTTGCGGTCGACGGCGAGAATATACTGGGTCAAATCGTTGGTGCCGATACTAACGAAGTCGACATGACGCAGCAGGTGGTGCAGAATTCGCACCGCTGCGGGTACCTCGACCATGATCCCGATTGCCATGTTTGCGTTGAAGAGCCGTCCGGCCGCGGCCAGTTTCGATTTTTCTTCCTTGACGATGCGGTTGATGGTGCGCACTTCCTCAACTGTGGAGACCATGGGAAACATGAGCGACGTCGGGCCATGGGTCGAAGCCCGCAGGACGGCACGAATCTGGGCACGGAAAATATCGTCGCATTCCAGGGACACGCGGACGGCTCTCCAGCCAAGGTAGGGATTGGCTTCTTTCGGATAATCGAGATAAGAGAGAAGCTTGTCGCCGCCGACATCCAGGGTGCGAATCGTGACGGTTTTACCGGCGGCGGCTTCGATGACTTTGCAGTAGAGGTCGAATTGCTCCTCCTCGGTGGGAAAGTCGCCGCGAACCAGAAAAGGAAACTCGGTGCGATAGAGTCCGATGTGATCGGCACCGTATTTGTGGACCAACTCAAGGTCGGAAAGAAGGCTGACGTTGCCCCCCAGACGGCATAAACGGCCGTCGTGCGTCAGCGTCGGCAAGTTTCGCAGACGGTCGAGGTCGCGGAAACTTTTTTCTTTTTCGACCCGCAACCGGATGTATTCGCCGCGGATTTCCGGCGGCGGGTCGCGGAAGATGAGCCCGGAGGTACCGTCGATGATCAACCGGTCGTTCTCCCGGATCGAATCGAGCACGTCCTTGACCCCGATGATCATCGGGATTTCGAAAGACTTGGCCAGAATGACGGCATGTGAGGTCTTGCCGCCCTTGGCCAGGATGATGCCCTTCAGATGCGGCCGGCGAAGCCGTATCAGTTCGGCGGCCGATATGTCGGCCGCAATAACGACGGTATCATCGCTTAAGGCGGCCTGTGGGGCCTTTCCGATAGTGAGCAGATTGGCAAGTACCTGCTTCCCGGCGTCCACGATGTCGGCGCCGCGCTGTCGCAGATAGGGGTCGTCCATCTGGTTGAAGTGTTCCAGATATTGCAGAACCACCTGTTTCAAAGCAGCTGCGGCGGTGTAACCGGCATCGATGCGGTCGCTGATTTTGCGTCTGAAAACCGTATCCTCTAAAATCATGAGATTGGCTTCGATGATGGCCGCGTCCTGAGTGGGAAGATCATCGGCATCGCGGCGCAGCTCGCGAATGTCATGCCGTGCGGCTGCAAAAGCCTCTTCGAGAAAAACCTTTTCCAGCCGGTGATCTTTAGCGGCCTCCATTTTCACCTGATCGAATCCGATGCTTTCCGCCAGATAATGCGCCCGTCCTTGTGCAAAGCCGCTCGAAACCGGTATGCCTCTGAGAACCGGTTTTTTTTCGATCAGGCGCGGGGCTTCTTCCCCGGCTGCAGACGGTTTTTGGGTCGACCGGTCGGAACGGTCTTTGTTTAGATCCGCGAGCAATCCTGAATAGGCGACGGTTGCGGCCACCTGGCTGGTGATAGCGGAAAATACCGGAATGTCTGCTTCGGAAATGGCTCTTTCTTCAACGGTCTGGACCACGAGCACGCCCAGATTCCGCTGGTGGTAGATCAGGGGGAGACCCAGGAAAGTGCGATAGATTTCCTCACCACTTTCTTTGAAGTATTTGTACCTTGGATGGGTGGACGGGTTTCTGACGAACACGGGAGCCATGGTCTCGAGGACGAGGCCTGAGAGACCTTCGCTGATATGCATGCGAATAGAGCCGATGGCGGCCCGGTTCAAGCCGACCGTGGCCGTAAGGACAAGATAATTTTGCTCCGCATCGAAAATGTAGACCGAGCAGACGTCTATCGAAAACCTTTCGGACACCAGTTCGACGATGGTGTCGAGCGTTTTGCGGGGGTCCCGGGACCCGGTGATCACACTGCAGATGTCTTCCAGCAGGTGTAATTTTTGACGTGGCATTTTGAGTGTCCACCCATAAACGGCATTGTTCGACCTAGTGTTTAGTCACACATAATTTGTTTGCTATTTGTTATTTTTGACTTGGAATTTTTAACCGAAACTTAAAAGTTTTCTCTTCGATCAAACTGGATGCTTGCGACCAGAGATACCGCTGAACCGGGAACCTTATGCGCATTCAATCGCGCCGCTCAAGGAAGTCGAGACACTTCAAAAATGACAAGACTCTAGCCCGACGGCCTCAGGACCGCCTGAACAATTTCTGCAGTTGGGCAAGAGTGTGGGTGTTGAGCACGTCCGAGGGTTCAAGCCAGCCGCGGCGCGCCTGGGCGACGCCCAGGCGCATATAGTCCAGATGATCGACGCTGTGGGCATCTGTGGAGATGGCCACCTTCACGCCGGTTTCCTTGGCCAAACGGCAGTGAACATCGTCGAGGTCGAGACGGTCCGGATGGGCGTTGAGTTCCAAAAAGCAGCCTCGCTCGGCTGCCGCGGTGATCAAGCGTTCGAGATTCACCGCATAGGCCGGTCGCTGATTGAGCAGGCGGCCGGTCGGATGGCCCAGTATGTTAAAGCGGGGATTGTCCATCGCCCGTAGGATGCGCTCGGTCTGTCGGTCGCGATCGAGTTGAAAATCCGAATGGATCGAGCAGACCGTAAAGTCGAGTTCGCTCAGGATGTGATCCGGCAAATCGAGCCTGCCGTCCCTTAGAATGTCGACTTCCATCGATTTCAGGACAACAACCTCTTGCAGCCGGGCATTGCGCCGGTCGATTTCGGCGATCAACTTCTTGACGGCAGCC
>Ga0272443_10000592_pt1 | contig 63898 bp, 63 predicted proteins | sample SSMAcet12_FD_193581 | JGI IMG/M metagenome (GOLD analysis project Ga0272443, IMG submission 193581) | Marine sediment archaeal communities from Little Sippewissett salt marsh, Falmouth, MA, United States - SSM-Acet-12 | ecosystem: Environmental > Aquatic > Marine > Wetlands > Sediment ... | reverse complement strand
TTGACCTTAGTGCAAATCAGAACGGAGTGATGTCGGGCTTGTCGATGTTCCTTGCTCACCGTCTGGAAGGACGGCTGTTCAACGATAAGGTCAACCTTGCCCTTACCGAGGCGATTATGTACATGTCTGAGGACAACACCCTTGATCTGAGGGTCCTCTCGCCAGCCACGATCTTCCATAACTATTACATTCGGGGAAACGCGAACTCTGTCCTCTCTCTTGAGATCGACTATACCCCTATCAGTCATGTGAATATCTACTCGTCGTTCCTTGTTGACGAATTCTCTCTTCCCGGCGAACCAACCGCAGGGCAGGACGGCGCATTGCCCCAGGCCTTCGGGCTCCTTGTTGGAGCAAAGGGAAACTATCCTCTCCTTGATGGAATCCTGTACGGATCTTTTGAATGGGTCAAGACCGATCCCTACCTGTACCTCAGAGACAATGGGGACAGGACCCAGGATCCTGGTGAGTATGGAATCAATTATGTGATCGCACTCAGGGAGTACATGGTCGGAGGTATCAACTATCAACAGGAGTTCCTCGGCTACGAGTACGGAAACGATGCCATCGTACTGAATGCTCAGGTGGGCTTCAGAGAGTACGGCAAGTTCAATGCATCGCTCAACCTGTTCTACATGATGCACGGAACCTACGATGCCTGGACGCTGTGGGATGAAGAGGATGAGACGAACGGGACCAGCCTTGCAGCTACTCCTACAGAGGAACATACCCCGGAAAACAATATGGATGATGATGTCTCAGACAGGGACAGTGTCAGTCACACACTCGTCATCGGTGCGAGGGGAGATTATCAGATTGTCGATACACTCTCGGTCTATGGACAGCTCGACTGGATCAGTATCACGAACCCGGGTAATGTCAGTACAGCCGATGCGCTGTCCGATGTACAGCTGACCGTCGGTCTCTCCTATAAACTGTAGCAGGCTGAATGTCTATGTATAAACGAACCGTATCACTCGCAGCTCTCCTTGTATGGGGAGCTGCGATGTTTTCTATCTCGGCATCTCCTCAGATCATTCCGCTCTCTAGCGGCATCTATGAGAGGATGGAGGCACTCTACCTTGTCAGCGGAGAGGGAACTCCCTCAAACTCGCAGCCCTGGAGTGTCTCTCAGGCTCAACAGATTCTCACAAGGATCGATCGGAGCGACCTTTCGGAATCTGAACAGGAGATGTACGATTCGATTCAGGAGGAGATCAATTTACCCCTCCGTTACCAGTTTGATGATGTGGTTCAGGCGAGTTTCTATTTCCATCTCAACGGTGAGCTGTATGCCCACTCGAACGGGGAGGAATTTACCAATGAAGAAGACTGGTCCTACTCGTTCACCGATCGTCTGCCGATGATCGAGATGGAAGCGGAATTCCTGTTTGACGATACCTTCTATATGTTCACAGACCTCTCATACGGCAGAAACCGGTATACAGACCGGGACAACTTCGGCCGGTTTAATGTGGAAAGTGAGGATAATGGAGAGGGGCTGGTGAAGGATATTGATGGAGACGGACAGTATCTGGTTTCGAGTTCGATATTCAGTGAGTCAATACTGACCAACTGGATGAGTTCTACCTACGATGTCGATTTCCAGACTCCCAAGCGCTCTGTGATAGCCGCCGGGGGGGAGCATTGGAACCTCTCGCTTTCGCGAGACCGGATGAAATGGGGGAACGGGCACAGCGGCAACTTCGTGATCGGTGACCATCATGACTACTCCGACTTCCTCAGACTTGTCCTGTTCAGTGACCGTTTCTCCTATGACTGGACGAATATGTTTTTCGAAACTAATATTTCCTCGGGAGAGGGATCAAGCACCGATCTCGAGTTCAAGATGCTGATGGCTCACCGCCTCGAATTCAGGATTCTTGACGGCCTTACCCTTGCGTTCAGTGAGAACGTGATGTATCAGAACGATGTGTTCGACCTGAGACATTTCAACCCTGCCTATATCTATCATAACCTCAACAGTCGGACAATGTTCAATGCCATTGCCCATGCTGAGCTTGATGTGACGTTGAGGAAGGGATTGAATCTATATGGGCAGTACGCCCTTGATCAGGCAGTCGCACCGAATGAAAGCGCCACACAGGCCGATGCCTCCGCGTATCTGGTGGGGCTCGAGTATGCACACACTCTTTCGAAGGGAATACTTTCCGCCTCTTTCGAGTATGCAACAACATCACCAGCGATGTACCATCGTGAGATGGTGGACTTCATCGTGTTTAGAAAATACCATGGAAACGGCACTTCGTTCGTCACCCGCATCGATTATCTCGGCTACGAGGCAGGAGAAGATGTTCAGGTCGTAGATCTTGATCTTTCCTGGCTGCTTCCTGCTCACGGAAAAGCGGGACTGAACGTCAACTTCTCCCGTCACGGTGTTATCGACTACTTCACCGCCAACAGCGTGGTCAACGAATCGACCGAAACAGCTCCTTCGGGAGATACGATCATGGAGGTTCTTATGGCGACGGTCTCGGGTGAGTGGAAACTTGAGAATGTCTATCGGTGGGTGGATCTGTCCCTGAAGGCTGACCTTACCTATGCCGGCAAGCGTGAATATACAGTCTCAACTGACAGTTACGGATCACAGGCGGGCGATTTTCAGGTTGCGTTGTCAGTGGGGGTGCGGCTGTAAGCCTGTGAAGGGAAGGGGGGGAGTCCCCCATCTCTACTGCTCGAAGAACTTGTTGCCGATGTCCGAGCGATACCATGCGCCATCGAACCGTACCTCGTCGATATACTCATAGGCATGCTTATTCGCTTCTATGATGTTTCGACCGAGGCCGACAAGGGTGATGTTTCGCCCTCCGCTGGTAAGCGCTTTTCCATCTTTTCCCTGAACCGCTCCGTAAAAGACGAACGGTTTTCCCTGGAACATGTTGTTTCTTATAGATAGCGGCAGCGGTGCGACTTCCTTTCCTGTTTCAGGGGCTTCTGGGTATCCTCTTGATGCAACTACCACTGCTACTGCAGACTGTGTTGTTACAGAGAGCGAGAACTCTGAAAGCCTATCCTGGTCCATTGCCTGAAGAATTTCAATGATATCGCTCTTGATCAGAGGGACGATCGCCTGAGTGGCGGGGTCGTTGAATCGTACGTGATAATCAACGAGGACGGGCCCTTTATTGGTGATGATCACACTGAACGTGAGCACCCCCTTATAGGCTATCTGCTCCACTCTCATTCCATAGAGGGTAGGTTCGATGATCTGTTCGATGATTGCCTGTTTCTCCACCCTGTCGAGAGGAACCGGGCAGATAGAACCCATACCACCGGTGGGAGCTCCGCTGTCGCCTTCTTCACTGTGGGTATAGTCACTGCAGAGGGGGAGCATGAGATATCCGTTGTTGTCGGTGAACACCGTGATAGTGATCGGCAGGCCCTTAAGAGACTCTTCGAGCATGATCGCATCCTTGGGAAGAATCGTTCTGGCGAAGCTCATCAGCTTATCGTGGTCGCAGGAATTGATCATGATCCTGCTTGGTGCGAGGGCATTCTTCTTAAGTACGAACTGTTCTCCCTCATGGCGTTTGAGGAACTGCGACAGGCTCTGCTCATCTTCGAACATCCTGTTTCCCGGTACCGGGATATTATGTCGTCCTGTGAAGTTTCGAGCAAAATGACGGTCTCCTTCAAGAGCCAGAGCATGCATCGGCGCACCGAAGGTGTTGATCCCTCTCTCATTGAGATAGTCGATAACTCCTGTGAAAAGTGGAGCCTCCGTTCCTACGAATACAAAATTTATTGCATAGTCCAGGCATGCCTCATATACATCCTCCGGTGATGAAGGGTCGAGGTCTGCAAGGTTCACCGCTATCGCGGCAGTACCTACATTGCCGCCGGCGACATACAGGCCTTCGATGAGTCTGCTTTGAGAAAACAACCAAGTTATTGCGTGATCTTTTGCTCCGCTTCCTAATACGAGAACTCTCATCGACATGAAACTCCTTTTAATCTGAACTTCAAGCTATCATGTAACAATCGATAGAGTCAACTGAACGAGCGGGAGGGCATCGAACGCCCTCCTGCAACCCGTATAGCGGTTTTCACAGTATCAGAGATCGCCCTCTACAAGACGGGTACACACCCGTTCATATTCGGCGTAACTTGTAGCCTGAACAAGTTCCTGTTTAGCGCGTGACCCGTGAGGAATTCCCTTAAGATAACTTGTGGCGTGTTTGCGCATCTCTCGGCAGGCGAGAGCCTGCGATGAATCCTTTCCCATCCGATAAAGCTGGTTCAGCATGACTTCCATGCGCACGGCAAGGTCGTGTTCTGCTGCTTTACCTCCGGTGAGTACCTGCCTGGTATCCTCAAAGATGAAGGGGTTCCCGATCGCTCCACGAGCAAACATCACTCCATCGACCGAGGTCGTCTTGAGCATCTCTTTTGCCGCAAGGGGTGAGAACAGATCGCCTGAACCGAAGACAGCAACGCGAGGCGTTCTATTGTGCACAAAGTGACTGAGTTCCGTCAGCGCACTCCAGTGGGCGGTCCCGGAATATCCTTCCTGACGGGTTCTTGCATGCATGGTGATCATATCGACACCGGCATTGAGAGCTGCGTCAGCAACCTCCTTGAAGGTGACAGAATTCTTATCCCATCCGGTTCGTATTTTAATCGAGACGGGAATGTCCGTATATTCCTTGAGTGCTCTGACCATCTCCTGAACCTTCCGGGGTTCTCTCATCAGTGCAGAGCCGCTTCCTGTCTTTACAACTTTCGGTACCGGGCATCCGCAGTTGATATCGATGATGGAGGGGGCATGCTGCAGAAGCCGGGGAAGAGCTCTGATTGCTACGGAGGCTTCATTCATGAAGATCTGAACACCGAGGAGATCCTCTCCCTCAGCGCGGGCCATGAGTTTTTCCGTATTCTCGCTTCCCCGTGCCAGGCCCTCGGCGCTCACCATCTCCGTATAGGTGAACGAAGCTCCCCGTTCAAGGCATACTGACCGGAAGGCTCTGTCTGTGTAGCCTGCGAGGGGAGCAAGGAACAGGTTTCCCTCAATGGTGAGGGAACCTATCGTTACGGGGTGATACAGTGATTGCTTCTGTTCCGCATCCATGGGGAGAGTTTCTAGGTAGCTTCGTTCAGATGGAAGGCATTGAGGCTGTTCTGGTAGAGCTGAAGTGCCACCTCTTCAACGTCAAGATTCTTGATGTGTGCAACAGCTTTAGCCGTCTCCTCAAGATATGCCGGTTTATTCCTTTTCCCCTTGTAGAGGGCAGGTACCATGAACGGAGCTTCCGATTCAATAAGAATTCTGTCCAGGGGTAGATTGGCAATGGTGTCATGGAGGTGACGAACATTCTTATAGGTGATATTCCCTGCGAACGAGAAGTAGACGGGGAGGTCGAGAGCCTGCTTCGCAAACTGCCAGTCTTCACTGTAGCAGTGGAAGACGCCCCCTTCTTCGGGTAACCGTGTCCTGAGAATATCGAGGATATCTTTCCCCGCCTCTCTGTTGTGGATGATCACAGGCAGATGAAGACTCCTGGCTATATCGAGCTGTTTGATGAAGAGTTCAACCTGTTCATTCCTGTAACCGTACTTGCTGCTGTAGTCCAGACCAGTCTCTCCGAGGGCTACGACTCTTTCGTAGGAGGTGAACTCCTGGAGTCTTCGCTCCCAGTTGAGACCCGGGTTCTTTGCTTCCGAGGGGCTTACTCCTACGGCATGATAGACACCTGATGCGGTTCTGAGATTCTCATATACGATCTCAAAATCCACAAGAGAATTGCAGATACTGATCAGGTGAGCAACACCCTTCTGCTTTGCTCTTTGAATAATGAGTAACTGTTCCATCTGGTCTTCATGTATCAACCCTATGTGGGCATGAGTATCAAATAATTTCATGATTTTTCCTAGTTCGATTACATCTGCACCTGTTCTAGATGTTTAGAACAAGATACCATGAACCTACCGTACGGTCAAGGCTGGTCTTCGGGTTTGACAAATATGGATGTACATGGTAAGTTAAGATATAACATGGATTTGTATTACTTCCCCAGAAAGGAAATAGGAAATAGATGAGTAAGAATAGGCCTCATACGAATGAAAGGCATGAAAATAGAAAGAGGAACGAAGGGCGAGAACATGGAGAGTATGGCTTTGTCTATCTGGTGAAATCCCCGGTAAGCAACGACATCACCGTGTGTGCGTCTGAAACAAAACTGAAGAAGCAGGACAAGGTGATCTACCCCTCCCGTTTCGGCCTCGATTTCGGAGTGGTCATTGGTTCAACTTCGATGCTGGGTCAGTATCAACCCGGGTCCACCGAGGGTCATGGAGCGCAGCTGCATGGCGATGCACCTGAGACCGGCTTTTCTCCTGATGATGATCTTCTCGCTTCAAGTGAGGAGCTGGGTATAGAGATTGAGCACTCCGACCCGCCCTCAGAGGTCGACGAGGTGACCGGAGAGTCTTTATCTCTGCAGCCACAGGAAACAGATGCACAGGTGAAGGATCCTGCCCTGGTGAAAGTGAGCGGCGATATCGACTGGATCGAGAGAATCGCCGACGAGGAAGATATCGAGCGGTTCAGCCTTCTCGAAGCCCAGGAGACAGAAGCTCTTATTCTGTGCAGGGAGAAGATAGTCCAGCATAAGCTCGACATGAAGCTTGTCAGTGCACACTATCTCTTCGGTGAACCGAAGATCGTGTTTTTCTTCACCAGTGCTAACCGTGTGGATTTCCGTGATCTGGTTCGGGACCTTGTGGCTGTGTTCAAGATCAGGATAGAACTGCGGCAGATCGGCGTGCGTGATGAATCCCGTGTGCTTGGCGGCCTTGCCGTGTGCGGGCGTGATTACTGCTGTCACTGTCTTTCCGATAAACTCAATCCGGTATCTATCAAGATGGCCAAAGAACAGAACCTCAGTCTCAACTCGACAAAGATCAGCGGGCCTTGCGGAAGGCTGCTGTGCTGTCTCTCGTATGAGTACAATTTCTATGTTGAGGAGAAAAAATCCTTTCCACCTGAGGGTGGCCGGCTCCGAGTGCTTGGTGAGACTATGAGGATCAGCGAAGTGAATATACTCAGCCGAAAGATCACTCTTACGAGTCCGGATGGAAGGCGACTCAGCATCCCTGCCGAGGAAATCCGGTTCGATAACAGCGCGAAACGATGGGAAGTGAATCAGCAGTATGTCGAAGAAATTCTCTCAACTTGATGAAAAGAAGTAAACTATTGTATTGACCGATTTTAGGGAACGTGATATGTTGAGTATCCGTTGGCCCTCCTTAAGGGCTGGCGCCTATATGTATATATTATAAACAAGAATCCGTTGGAGGTATAACGTGATCAATAGCAGCTCAGCAGCTAAAAGAGCCAGACAGAACGAGAAGAGACGATTAAGGAACAGAGAAACCAAGAGCGCTGTGAGAACAGCTATCAAGAACTTCAGAGTGGCAGCAGCACAAAGTGAAACAGCAGAAGTCAAGGCAAAGTTCGACTATGCGATCAAGCTTCTGGACACAGCAGGTTCAAAGGGAATCTATCATTCAAACACCGTTGCCAGGAAAAAATCTCGCCTTACTGCTCAGTTCAATTCAGTGGAACAGGCATAAGTATTTGCCACGTTCATCTCATGACCACAATTGATTAGGAGTACGTTGCCATGGCGAATAACAAATTAACGAAAGCGGAAATCATTGATAGCATACAGGAAAAACTCGGTGTCGCCAGACCCGATGTGCATAATGTCATTGATGAGTTCTTTGAAGAAGTGAAGAAGGGTTTGGAGCAGGACCGTGTCATAGAACTCAGAGGGTTCGGCACTTTTGAGGTCAGAACCCGCAAGGGTCGGGAAAAGGCACGCAACCCCAAGACTGGCGAGCTGGTTGCTGTTGATACCCACGGGGTCGCAATATTCAGACCGGGAAAAGAGCTTAAGGACTTTGTCTGGAAACTCAGAGTTAACGATAAATAATAGGAAACTGTGGAACGAGTGTACCGTCATACTGTAAAGAGCTACCTGATTGAACTAGCGGTTCTCATCGGTACCGCAGTACTTTATTCATTCGCTTTCCCCGGTTTTCTTTCAAACGAGGGGTATGGATTTGTAGCATTCTTTGCCCTGATTCCCCTCTTTGCTGTCATCCGGCATACCAGCTGGAAATCCATCATCCCGTACGGATTCCTGTACGGGTTTACTTTTTACACATGCTTCAACTACTGGCTCACCACCTTTCACCCGCTTGCCATACTGATTGTTCCTATCATCAAGGGCGGGGAGATGATGATGCTGTTCCCTGCTCTCAAGGCGGCTTCTTCGCTGAGCAGACGTTTTTCCTACCTTGTTCAGACTGTAATCTGGGTAGCTTATGCATTTCTGAGCCAGTCCTGGTTTGCAGGCTATCCTTATGGGACCATTGCCTACGCAGCCTACGAATATCTTCCCTTTATCCAGATAGCCTCCTTCTCGGGGATCTGGGGTATCACCTTCCTGATGATTCTCCCTCAGAGTTTTTTCGCAGTATACCTGACCGATTATGTCGCACTGCGCTCACAGGCGGGCTCCCTGACAGACTACCTGAAAGCTCACTTGCCCGTTATCATCACCTATGCAGCACTTATCATTGCCACTCTCATCTACGGGTTCATCACAGTGCATTCCTGGGATAACCGGGAGCCTGAAAAGACCTGGCGTGTAGCGACTGTACAGCACAGCGCAGACAGCTGGAAGGGCGGGTACACCACCTACAAGAGAAACTTCAATACCCTGAGAACCCTTTCTCTGGAAGCACTGCGGGAAGACCCTGATATGATTCTGTGGTCTGAGACTGCATTCGTTCCTTCGGTGGCCTGGCACATGACCTATCGCCCTGTGGAAGCGACTGCGGAGCTTGTCGAAGAGTTCATAGAATTCGGAACTTCACTTCCCGTGCCTCTTCTTACCGGGAATCCCGAGGGGGTTCTTGAGGATGAAAGCAGGCCTGCCGTGCTGGAAGACGGAAGCTGGAACAGGACCGACTACAACACTGTCATCATGTTCGAAGACGGCCAGATAAAGAATACCTATCGGAAACAGCACCTGGTTCCTTTCACGGAACACTTTCCGTATGAGAAGCAGATGCCGTGGCTGTACAATCTCCTTCTGGCGAATGATTACAACTGGTGGGAGACCGGGTATGATCCCGTTGTCTTCACCACTGATGAAGGGGTGAACTTCTCGACACCGATCTGTTTTGAGGATGTCTTCGGCTATCTGACAGCAGGCTTTGTCAGAAACGGGGCTGATGTGATCGTCAATATGACCAATGACAGCTGGTCCGGAGCCGTGTCTGCCGAGATGCAGCACTTTGCCATGGCTGTGTTCCGCTCAATCGAAACCCGTAAGAGTACTATTCGTGGAACAAACTCAGGTATCACAGCAATGATCCTTCCCAGCGGCCGGTATGTGGATCCCATGGAGCCGTTCACCAAAGGCTGGAACATCTATGAAGTTCCCGTTTACGAATCCGGAGACGATACACTATACACCCTCTATGATGACATCCTGGCAAAGGGTGCTGTGCTCCTTTCTGCTGTACTTCTCTTTGCCCTTGCCCTTTTAAAAATCATTACACGTTTTGGTAGGAAACCTCATGCATGACACCCCTTTGAATGCCTCCTTGTTCATTATCGGCACTGAAATAACCCGCGGGATTATTCAGGACCGGCATGTTGCAACAATCACCAAGGAGTTGACCCGTTTCGGCTTTCACATCAAGAGAGTTCTCATTGTTCCCGATGACGATGGGCTGAACAACGAGTTTCTCTTTGCCCTCACGGACTCCTCGTTGGTGATCGTCACAGGGGGGCTCGGGCCGACCAGTGATGATATGACCCGCTCCATCATCGCCTCGGCGGCAGGTGTTGAACTCGAAATCCACCCTGAGGCGTATCAGACGCTCTACGAGAGAATCGGTGAGAGGATCAATGGTGCAAACCTGAGGCAGGTGCAGATTCCTCGCGGTTTTACGGTGATCAGGAATGACAACGGAACCGCCCCCGGATTCTACGGCGACATACAGCAGGAGGGGAGAAAGGTTACAGTGTTCGCCCTTCCCGGTCCCCCGAGAGAGCTTCATCCGATGCTTCATACCGATGTCCTTCCTCTTCTTGCAACCTTGAGCGGGACAGGTAATGTCCAGCGGGACGAGTATTCAGTCTACCTTACCCCGGAATCAAAACTTGAAGAGGTCGTTGCTTCTCATGCTTTCGAAGGTCTGACCTGGGGAACCCGTGTTCAGGAATACCGGATAAGCCTCTACCTGAGTGGAGGGTCCCAGATTCAGCGGGATGCCCTTGTGCAGAAAATCGCTGAGAGCCTCGGCCCCCATCTGATTGAAAAAGGCGATGTTGAAATCATCGACCGGTTTATCGAGCTGCTCAACAGTGAGAACCTGATGCTGTCAGCTGCCGAGTCCTGTACCGGTGGCCTGATAGGGAAGATGCTCACCGACAGAAGCGGAAGCAGCACCTATTTCGATTCCTCCTTCGTTACCTACTCGAACCGTGCGAAAGTCGCTATGCTCGGCGTACAAAGCTCTACACTCGACACCTATGGTGCAGTCTCGAAGGAGACGGTCCTGGAGATGGCTCAGGGGGCCCTGAAATCCTCCTCAGGCGATCTGGCAATCGCAGTAAGCGGTATTGCCGGTCCCGATGGAGGAACACCGGACAAACCGGTAGGCACCCTGTGGTTCGCTTTCGCCTCATCTCAGAGAACTCCCGCTGCGGTACGTCTTTCGTTCACCAGCTATGGACGTGCTTCTGTGAGAAGGCGTGGGGCACTTGCAGCGATTTTCCTTGCTTACTTGTACCTGAGCGGTAAGGAGTTGCTTGACATAGTTGATAAGTGGCAATATATTTAGATTATCCTAAGGGGATACCCCATATCTGCACACAGAACGTTCGAATCCCTGTAAACCATTCAACGAACATAACCAATCATTAGGTATTTGTGCAAGCAGAGTATCCTTTTTCAACGAAATAATCGTTTGGAGTTAATTAATGACATCAGAGTATGACAATGGGCCGCAGCTGTTTGACGTGGACACCCAGGACACCCCATCATCGGAGTCGGTAAAGCCGGCAAAGCGTGTTGTGGTGAAGAAGAATGCCGAGGCAGTGCCTTCGGCCGATGCGGAGAGTTCACCTTCTTCCGATGATGCACAGACCATCGTGCAGACACCGCCCACTCCTCCCAAAAGACGTGGCCGTCCTCCCAAGACAGCAAAGAAGGAAGCGGAGGTCAAGCCGGAAGAACAGAAATCTTCCCAGACAGATTCGGTAGCGGGTGCACAGAAAAAACAGAAAGCGGTACAGAAGAGTGAGACCCCTTCCTCTGCCGATTCTCAGGTTGTACCGGAAGCACCTGAAAAGAGAAAGGCGCACGACGAAACGGGTAAGAGCGACGATAATGGTCGTTCTGAGAATTCTGGAAGACAGGAGAACAAATCCTCCTCAAGACAGAACAACAATTCGATGAATTCTTCAAACCGCAGACAGAGTCGACAGAAAAACACCGGAAGACAGAAAAATTCCAACACGAACAACAACAACAATTTCCAGAAGAACAGAAAGAACAACAGGATTTCTCAGGAGACCAATGTGGTCGAACTCTTTGTTCCCGATCCATCAGTTCCTTCAATCACGGTTAACGACATTTCGGTCCTTACCCTTCCGGAAATGCGCAGGAGAGCGAAGGACTTCGGTCTGAGCGACAGCGACATCCTGGATTACAAGAAACAGGATCTGATTGTCGAGATTCTCAAAGCGCATACTCAGTCAGGCGGGGTCATCATGGCCTACGGAGCCCTTGAGATCCTTCCCGATGGATACGGCTTTCTGCGTTCTCCGCACAACAATTACCTGAGCGGGACTGAGGATATCTATATTTCGATCAGTCAGGTGAAGAGCCTTTCTCTGAAGACCGGCGATACTGTACGGTGCCAGATCCGTCCACCCAAGGATGCCGAGCGCTATTTTGCGATGATTCGCGTAGAAAGTATCAACTTCGATCCTCCCGAAGCGTCACGGATCCGTGCTGCTTTTGATTCCCTGACCCCCCTGTACCCCGATTCCCGACTCAATCTCGAAACAGAAGATCCCGATATCTCAACACGGATCATCAACCTGTTCGCTCCGATCGGAAAGGGGCAGAGATCTCTGATCGTCGCTCCGCCACGAGCCGGTAAGACGATCCTGATGCAGAAGATCGCCAATGCGATCACAACCAACCACCCGGAAGTCTATCTGATGGTGCTTCTTATCGATGAACGACCCGAAGAGGTCACTGATATGAGAAGGACCGTCAAGGGAGAAGTGATCGCTTCCACCTTTGATGAACAGGCTTCCCGCCACGTGACAGTGGCTGAGATGGTGATTGAGAAGGCGAAACGTCTTGTTGAACACAAACGGGATGTTGTGATACTTCTTGACAATATCACCCGTCTTGCCCGTGCCTATAACCAGACTGTTCCCGCAAGCGGCAAGATCCTCAGCGGAGGAGTTGACTCCAATGCCCTTCACCGTCCAAAGAGATTCCTCGGTGCAGCCCGGAATATCGAACACGGAGGATCGCTGACTATCATAGCAAATGCTCTCATCGAAACGGGCAGCCGAATGGATGAAGTGATCTTCGAAGAGTTCAAAGGTACCGGGAACAATGAAATAGTTCTTGACCGGCGGATGGCTGAACGAAGACTCTACCCTGCAATCAATATCAAGAAGAGTGGAACCCGTCGTGAGGACCTTCTCCTTGCAGAGGATGAGAACATGAAGATCTGGGCTCTGAGAAATGCGATCAATCCTATGGAAGATCTTGAGATGACTCAGTTCCTTGTTGACAAAATGAAGAAAACCAAGAATAATGAGGCGTTTCTACGTTCGATGAACACATCGATGATGTAGAACGGCCAGCGATGAAAGCAGTCCTCTGTCAAGGCATCGACCGTAGCAGAGGATACCAGATAAGATGTGGAGGAAGAAGTATGAAAGAGGGTATCCATCCCAAGTATGAACTGACAACCGTGACCTGTGCCTGCGGGAACACGTTCGAGACCAAATCGACAAGCAAGAAGCTCGATGTAGAAATCTGCAGCGCCTGTCATCCGTTCTTTACCGGTACTCAGAAGCTCGTTGACACCACTGGACGTGTTGAACGGTTCAAGAAGAAGTACGGTATCTCTGATAAATAATAGTAGTCATATTGAAAGAGACTGGAAGGGACTGTTGTCGTATCATGGCGGTAGTCTCTTTTTTTATTGCATTCATTGGTGGGGTAAAATAAAATAGAGTCAACAAGGAAGCTATGAACGAGTTGTTAGATCTGCACATGAAAGAGTATGGTACGTCTCCATCGGTTGCTGTGCACCTGCCAGGGGTGTACACCATCGTGGGAGAATATGCCAATTTCTGTTCAGGCTATTCGATCTATGCCTCGAGCACGCGAATGCTGTACACCACCTGCTCACTCAGGAAGGATCAGTCAGTAAGAGCGTTCCTGTCTCCCCTTGAAGAGCGCAAACGGGTCAACCTTCTCAACCTGAAATACAGGAGAGAGGACCGCTGGGCGAATTATATCAAGGGAGTCCTTTCGATTTTCAATCTCAGAGGGTATCAGCCGAAGGGGTTCAGTATCTCCTTTTCCGGAGATGTCCTGACCCATGAATCTCAGACTCTCCGCTGTTCCATGGCCCTTTCTGTAGCCCTTGCCTGTAACGAACTCTTTGAGTTCGGTCTGAGTTATGAAGACTGTGCCCACATAGCATATACCGCTATCACCCAGTTTGTCGGTGAGCCGGCCAGGATAGGACGATTCCTTGCGATGCTCAATGCCAGAGACAATACCTATCTCTTTTTTGATGTGCAGCATCTCAGCATCGAATATATCCCGATTGAACAGGATTCCTCGGTGGCGACCCTTCTCATCGAAAGCAAGATAAGCCCTCAGGCCTTCAAGGAAGAGGCTGAGCTGCGTCGGGTGGAGTGCACACAGGCCTTTGAAGCTATCGCGGAATCTCTCCCGAGAAAAAACCTGAGAGACCTCGAGAGTGATGAGGAGAAGGAGCTGACCGAGAACCTCGGTGAGGATGAGAAGCGTCTTGTCTCCTACGTGCTCTCTGAGTCCAAACTCGCTCTCGAAGCGAAGAACTACCTTACCCAGCACCTCTACCCCCAGTATGGGAAAGTGCTCTCCAAGATTCAGGTAGGGCTTCGTGACGGTTTTGAGATAAGCTGTCCCGAGATAGACTGGCTTACCAAACGCTCTTCCGAGACGATGCAGTCCTACGGGGCAGTGATGATCGCAGGAGGAGATGTAGGTTCTCTCATCGTCCTTATTGAAGAAGATGCGATTTCCTCGTATGCTGAGCGCATGGAGGAGTACGAGCATATCTTCGGTTTCCGCCCTGAAGTAAAACGATTTTTCCCGAGGGGAGAGCTGAAGATCGTACGAATGATGCATGAAGATACTTCTGACGAATGATGATGGCTACCAGGCAGACGGCATACAGATTCTTGAAGAGATCCTGAGTGAGGCAGGCCATGAGGTATGGGTATGTGCTCCGAGTGAGGAACGCAGTGCCTTCTCTCATGCGATGACACTGAAGGGAAAAATAAAAATACACAGATACGGAAAACGTCACTACCACTGCAGCGGAACCCCGGCAGATGCGATCCTGTACGGCCTCGCAGCGAGGGTGATTCCGATCATCCCCGATATGGTCATCAGCGGTATCAACAGAGGGTACAATGCATCGACCGATATCCTGTATTCGGGGACTGTGGGAGCTGCAAGTGAAGCCGCTCTGAGAGGCTATCCGGCCATTGCTGTCTCGGCGCGCCTTCACGCCCACGGCGAGAAAACTCCGTACCTGAGAGCTGCCGGATTCGTTGCTGACAATCTCGAACAGTTCCGGCCTCTGTGTACTTCACAGGTCCTGCTCAATATCAACGTGCCGCCGGTCGATAATGGCAGGTGGAAGGTTGGCGGAATCGGAGAACTTAAGTATCTTGATGTTGTAGAGCGGCATGCAGGTGATAAGAATACCAGTTTTGATGCTGATCAGACGCACATAGGACTCGCCTATCAGGATGAACAGATGTTCTCTGCAGAGTATTCACTGAAAAGTGATGAGCCTCCTGTGTTTGATGATACCTACAGCGAAGCTGACTACACACTGCTCTCTTCAAAGTACATAAGTGTTACTGCTGTGAAGGTTCACCCTGTTGAAGATACGGATACTTCTATGGTATTACAGGAGATGTTGGAGAAGTTGGAGAATTAATGTTGATGTTTGGAAGGAAGACCTGGGAGAATACATGTAACCGCTGCGGTCTCTGCTGTCACGAGAAAGTGATAGCGGGAGATACTGTCGTGTACGATCTCTCAGCTCCCTGTCCCCATTATGATCCATCCACCCATCAGTGTCGAATCTACAACGACCGGCTTCGCCTCCATCAGGAGTGTATGCGAGTCACCCGCTTTACAGCGATGTTCTCATCCTATCTCCCTGAAACCTGCGCCTACGTGCTTGAGGCCAAGAGACTACACCTCCGTTTTGCTGTGAAACGCAAGATCTACTTTGCCCGTTCCCACACGGAAGGGGATGATGAGAGCGACTCTCTGAGATCACAGCCAGCTTTATAATGGGGAAGAGGGGAGATGTATGTCTTTCCTTCTTCTGTGATGTCTTAATTCAAGAGAGTACGTATACATGAAAACTGTCTATTTAGATAATAATGCAACAACCCCGCTTGCGCCTGAGGTCATTGAAGCGATGTTCGCCTCAACCGGCCTGTACGGCAATGCATCGAGCATGCACACGGCGGGAAGGGCGGCAGCAGAGGCGCTTGAACGCGCAAGAAATGCTGTGGGCGAGATGATCAACGCCTCTAACGGTTCGTTGATATTTACCAGCGGAGGATCCGAGTCGGACAATGCTGTATTTTACACAGCAAAGTCTCTGATTGATGAGGGTTCTAAGCGAAACAGGATCCTCGTGAGCACTGTCGAGCATCCTGCCGTCATCGAAACGGTGGAAGCGCTGAGCAGTCAGGGGTACCGCATCGACTATATACCCGTAGATACCTATGGAGAGGTACTGAGTGAAACACTGGAGAAGCTCATTGATGAGACAGTTCTTCTGGTTTCAGTTATGAGTGCCAACAATGAGACGGGTACCATCATGAACATCGAAGAACTGACCCGTATCGCTCACAGTGCGGGAGCCCTGATGCACACCGATGCAGTACAGGCCATCGGAAAGATTCCTGTGGATGTTCGCTCCTGGGGTGTCGATTATCTGAGTCTTTCGGGTCACAAGTTCTATGGACCCAAGGGAGTGGGTGCTCTGTACATCAGGGACGGTGCTCCTATAAGGACTTTTGTCAAGGGAGGCCATCAGGAAGATGGTCTGAGGGCGGGGACCTACAACACCATGTCGATCATCGGTATGGGAGAAGCAGCCCGTATCGTTGTTGAGAAACTCGATGAAGACAGCGATCGTGAGTGGAAATTGAGAGAGAAGCTGAGGAAGGGGATCGAGGAGACAATTCCTCAGACACACGTCAACGGACACCCCGAGCACTGCCTTCCAGGGACACTCAATATCTCGTTTCCTCAGGCAGAGGGAGAATCGATTCTCCTCTACCTCGATTTCGAAGGGATATCTGTATCCACCGGGAGTGCCTGCGCCACCGGGTCACTCGAACCTTCACCGGTCCTGCTTGCCGCAGGCCTTGATGTGGAGCTGGCTCATGGATCGATCCGCTTCAGTATCGGACGGTATACGAGTGAAGAGGATATCGATTATGTCATAGAAAAACTACCGCCTATCATCAAGCGGATAAGGGAGATTTCAACACGATGAGTACACAAAATTCACCCGCATGGGTATACACTGATACAGTAAAAGATCATTTCATGAATCCTAAGAATCTCTGGACTGATGATTCCTACCGGCCTGACGGGGAAGGGATGGTCGGTTCCATGGCCTGTGGTGATCAGATGCGAGTCGGGATCACCGTTAAGGATGACAGGATCGAGACTCTCAAGTGGCAGACCTACGGATGTGCAAGTGCGATCGCCAGCACCTCGATGATGAGTGAGATGGCCATCGGAATGACCCTTAAAGAGGCCTATAACCTGACACCCGAGAGTATCACCGACCACCTCGGCGGCCTGCCCCAGCACAAATTCCACTGTTCTGTTCTTGGTGACAAGGCTCTGAGGGCTGCCATTGATAACTATCTTGAGCGGCAGAACAAACCGAACCCGTACAAGGCTTCAGTCGCCAAAATCATCTGCGAGTGTAAGGGTATCACCGATCAGAGAATCGAAGAGCTGGTGAAGAATCAGGAAGCTACAACGCTTGATGAACTTCGCGATATCACACAGTTCGGTACTGTATGCGGTAAGTGCCGGTTCAAGGTTCAGCAGCTGTTTGATGAGTATAAACACATCTACAACGTCTGAGAATCAATCAGCACCCGTCATGGAACTCACTTCCCCCGATGAACTCTCTCAGGAGTGATTCGGGTGGGACCATCATAGGATTGATGGGATAGATATTCTCCAGAAATGCAATGAGCCGCCGGGCAGTCGGGTATGCCTCGCTTGCATCCGGTTTCACTGTTTTGAGAAGCGGTTCAGCATAACTCTTGAGAACGGCCAGTTCGTATTCGAGAGCTGAATTGATCATGACGTCAGCTTCGTTCTGATAGGGGAATATATGCCTGCTTTCTCCCCGCTCCACCAGCGGCCACATCTCGAGCGTCTGCTGTGCACTCGTTCCCCGATACCGATGGTCTCTCACGATCCTGCGCAGTATCCTGTTATCTGTGGTGCTTACTCTGTTGTGGTCATCGAGGTTGAGCTGTGTGAGGGCTGAGATGTAGACCCTGAAGGTAGTGCTGCTCTCTATATCGGGAGCAAGTGAAGGATTGAGTCCGTGGATTCCTTCAATCAGAAGGATTGTGTCCTCCTGGAGCGTGATGGCAGGCTGGTCGAAGTGCCGTTTCCCCCCTTCGGTGAAATCGAACCGGGGCGGTTGTATCGTCCTTCCGGCATACAGGTCTGCCAGGTTTTCTCTGAAAAGGTCGAGATCAAGGGCTTCAAGGGCCTCGAGGTCGATGTTTCCTTCTTCATCAAGCGGTACTCTATCCTTGGAAAGATAGTAGTTGTCAAGTGAGATCTGGATGGGCTGGTAACCAAGCAGTCTCAGCTGCAGTGCCAGCCGCATCGTGAAGGTTGTCTTTCCTGAAGAGGACGGGCCGGCGATGAACACCACCTTGACCTGTTTTTTCCCTGCGATCTCTTCGGCGACCGAACTTATCTTCCTCTGCTGCAGGTTTTCGTTCATCCTTATGAAGGTTCTGATCTGATCGGAACCGCAGATGTCGTTCATGGCTCCGATACAGTCCACCTTGAGGATATTTCCCCACTCCTTCGTTTCTTTGAATACAGAGAAAAGAAGCGGATTGTCACGAAACGGCGGCATGCTCGTATAAGAGGAGCTCAGGGGATAGCGAAGGAGAAGGCCCCGTTCCCCGTAGGGACGCAGTTCCCACAGGGGTGTCAGTGAGGAGTTCGAAAGAAGCGGTTCGAAGGAGATATCGAAGAAATCACCACAGGCATAGAGAGGAATGGTTGGGTCATTGCGGTAGTCGAGCAGTTTTTTGGTAGCCTTGAAGCCTATCCTCTCGAAGTACCCATTTGCCTGTTCATATGCGGCTATATAGAGGCGGATAGGCAGCGATGAGGCGACAAGAGCCTGTATCTGCATTTCGAGGGCTTTGATATCTTCGCCCGATAGTTCATCACAGTCCTCATAGGAGAAGTAGAATCCGTTGCCGAGAGAATGGCCGATGACCAGACGCCTTTGGGGAAAGAGTGAGTGACTTGCATAGGCAAGAAGGTAGCTTATCGTATGCCGGTACATTCTTTTACCTATCGTTGAGAACATGCGGACCGGTTCCCCCATGCCGTCAGTCACCAGAGACTGGGAGAGACTCATCACCTCTTTGTTTACCTGAAGGGCTATCACAGGATCCTTTTCATAGGAGTAGCTGACCCTTTCGTCATGTGCATAGTCACTCAGGAACTCACCCGCTGTTGTTCCCTGTTGAATCTTGTATTCACGTCCCTCGTAGGAGAGCGTGATGATATGTTCTTCAAATTCCTTCATTTTTTCCGGTCTGTTCATAGCTTCTCCTCAAGTTACCTCATAGCCCCAGTAGATACTCTCCACCCAATGTATAATGCTCTGAAGATCTATATCGGGAAGTGTCAGTATAGTCTCAACACTGGTATAGGTTTTCTCAGCGATACGGGCAAGATCCGTCAGGGAGAGGTTTGTATGATTGAACGGCGCCCTCGATATGGCATGCAGGGTCTTTGGAATATCTTGTGAGTGAGAGGTAAGAACTTTCTCATACACATCAAGCATCTGATCAACGATCTCATTGGTTTGAGCTGCTGTATCTTCAGGCAGAGCCTGGTTGAGATTCCTCACCATCTGAGGAAACACCAGGACCGAGCTCTGTTCCCGATGCAGGTCGCTGACCGAGGTGACGGCCCGTACGCATGCATCCAGAAGCCCGGGGGGGTAGCTGTTCTGCGCTGAAGCGACCAGATGAGAACAGAGTGCCATGAGTTCTCTGGAATCTTCTGCACTGCGGGTGTTCACCGCAGTGACGGCATGAGAGGCGTACAGGGAATGTGCTTCCAGCAGAAGCTGCCACGCAAACGAGTCTCTTGCGACTCGCGTGAACATGTCGTAGATGGTGGTCAGAAGAGAGGCGACATCAATGGCCGCCGACAGTGGCGGTCTGTTTCTGAGTAGTTTCTCATCAATAACCATGAGTGAGGGAATCAGTCTGCTGTCAAAGTGATAGGAGTCATCGGAATCAAGGAAACGCCCTGTAAGAGAACGGGTCGAGCTGTAGGTCGTCGGAATCACAACTACCTCGAAGGGGATTCTCTGTGGTCTCTCATAGAGATGCACGAGAGCCTGTTTCACCGTGTCGGTAGTCAGCTCGTCACCAATGATGATCAGTACATCACAGGCGGCTCCCGCGAGGGCCTTGTGGGCAAGTGAACTTCTGACAGTCTTGACAGGAAGGACCTGCTCCGGTGCGTCCCAGATGACCAGAGGTTCTGACCAGCCCCGTTCCTCTATCCACTGAGACAGCTGCTCAGTGACACCGCTGAAGGCTGTATACGAACTTGAACCGTATGAAGTGGTGAGTGTTTCGCGGTTTCTCATCGATCCTCCTCACTGAGATATCTGAAGAAGGCGATCAGCTGTTTATCTGTCTTGCCTGCACAGAGGATCTGTTCAAGATTGCCCACGAGCAATCGAAGGGTTGTCTCCTTCTCCTGATTGTAAATCCCTTCCTTCCAGAAATTCATCCAGGATTCTATATCAGGTTCTGATAGGTAGTGAGTGATCCTGGTGTATATATCACTGTACTCTTCGCGGATATAGTGAATAAGGGGAAGAAGAAGCATCCCTGAACTGTCGAATACCGTATATGGATAGATTGTGAGGTGATTCATCAGAGATATGATCGGATTGGCTCTACGGTTCCTTCCTGCATCCATCGTCACCGGAAGAATAGTTGTTGTCAGGTAGCTCGCCAGTTTCCTCGAGCCGCCGAGCTCCTTTTGGACACGTACCGCTCTGGACAGGATGAATCGTGCATCAGCGGTTATCATCGGGTCGTATGATTCTATGAGGGCGGCAAGCAGATAGAAGAGCGAGAGACTCATGAGCTGTTTGATCTCTGTTTCCCTCATTCGTCCCGCAAGAGATTCATCAATCATCATCAGTGAAACATCGTAGGGAGCGTTGATGAGCTGCCTGGGAGAGACCTGCCCTGAAGGGATGAGAATCAGCGGCAGATCTATACTGTGGCTGGTGAGCATGTCATGAGCGACCCTGAGTTCTTCGGTACACCCGAGTACGACCATCGCATCAATTTCTTCCCCCGTTCCCTGTTTCACTACGGCTTTTGCATAAGACCTCAGGGATGGCCGTATGATCCATTCAGGATTTCTTATTCCCATATCCTCCAGATGGGCATGAAGAGTTGAAAGAGAGCCATTGCCTTCGACAAGCCTCATTTTTCCTGTCAGATGGGTCCGGTTGACGTTCATCGTTCTCCTCCTTTCCTCTGCAAGCCGACAAGAACGAATTGTATCCAGTAGCGGATGGCCCGGGTTATTGATGAAACCGACCCGGCTCCTGTTATGAGCCGCACCTTCTCTGAGCGGTACAGCCAGTGAATCACGTGGCGCGTGAGAGAAGGGTCTCCCTCTGCGGCCAGGTAGTTCTGAGCATACAGGTCATGAAGAGGAAGTAAGCCTCTACGGTAGAATGTGGGCAGGATGATACCTCCTTTCAGAGCCTCATCCTGATTACAGATGATCAGACGCCGTTTAGCTTTGAGGAGTCTTACACAGAGAGTGATAGTCTCCTGTGAGTCCGCATGCGAAAGGAAGAAGGCTTCTCCCTCCTTCAGGAACAGCAGGTCGGCCGAGGAGGCAGGGTCCATGGTAGTAATGCACTGCAGATGGCGGGCAAGAAGCTCAAGACTTCCCTTTCTCCATCGTTGTTGTAAAAAGGTTTTCATCACAGGCAGTATTGTACTCTTTCACCAGAGGGTGAGCAAGATGAAAGATTGACGAACGGTGCTTTCACGGGATACTGTGAAGATAGGGAGGAGGTGAAGATGGAGAAAAAACGACCTACGCTGCAGTATCTGCTCATTGATCTTGCCAGGGAACAGTGGAAGGTCCTTTCGCTGGGGGAAGAGACCTCCCGGCAGCTTCTTGCAGGAGCCGGGGTGGCAATCGAACTCTTTACGAGACACCGGGAAGATACCGAAGGCGTGATAGCTTCACCCATTGTCTTCTCGAATGGCCTGCTTAGCGAGTTGAACACCGCAAGCCAGTATCACCTCACCATCGCATCGATTTCTCCTCTTTCAGAGTCGGTTCGTGTATCCGGCGGCATGAGCCGTTTCCCCTCTCTTCTTTCCAGCTGCGGTTTCCATTCCATTGTTCTCGTCGGCGCGGCACGGCGGCAGATGGTCATCCGGATCGATGAGCAGGGAGTCACCTTCACAGCAAGTGAGCACCTGATAGAGAAACGCATCAGTGAATCATTGAGGATCCTGAACCTCACAAAGGATCAGAGTGCACTGCTGATCGGTCCAGCTGGGGAACGGGAAGTGCCCTATGCTTCGGTCATGAGTGACCTCTCTGCCATCGACAGAGAGGGATTCGGTGCAGTCCTCGGAATGAAGAGGATCAAGGGGATCATCATCAGTGGAGGCAGTTACAGCTACACGGCAGGAACTCGTGAACAGACTCTGAAAGATCTGTCGGACCTTGAATCTGCCATCACATCAGGTTATCTGGCCCGGGTCGCTCACGATGAAGGTCTCATATATCCTGTACGGATTGCCATGGAGAAAGGAGCGGCCTCTGTCCGTCATGGATCGGGACGGTTTGATCCGAGGATGAAGCATCTGTGCTTCAGCGAGCACCCGCAGGTGTACAGTGTCGATGAACGGGGCCAGATCCTGTATCAGGGGGCAGCCCGGCCTGTCACCGTCAATGCTATGATGCTGCTTGCCTTCGGCTCGAATATCGGCAACTATGACCCGTCTCTTGCTATGCAGTTCGTTTCAACGGCCCTGGAATCAGGACTGGACCCTCTCAGTACAGCCCGTGTGGTATCCTGGTGCATGGAGGCTTCCCACCGTGGAGTCTGCAGCGACTTCGGTGTTACCTACCGGGATTTTTCTTCAGTCGAGGATCTGATAGATCAGATAGCAAAGAGCCCTTCGGGTTCTGTACTCTCGAAGGGGACCGCGGGCCTCGCAGAGCGGTATGAGGTTTCGCAGTTCATGACCGGTATCAACGGGAAGGAGACGCTTCCTGTTGATCCGAGAGGGGCCTACGGACAGGCTCTTGTCATGGCCCTTGGCTATGATTACCTCCTTCCCGGTGAGTTTTACACTCCTGCAGCCAATACGAAGAAGATCCAGGGAAAGGGGAAGGAGGTGCTGGAAAGTGAGCTTCTCTATCTGCTTTCCACCGTCTTCGGTCTCTCCGATTACCAGCTGTTCTCGCTGAAAGTTGCCAAAGGCCGGAAGCTGCGCACCCGGGGAACCGGGATGGAAATCCTCCAGGAGCTGATCACTCGTCTGTTTGGCGTGACCTATGATGAAGAGAGTCTGATGAAAGTTGCCCTGCGGACTCTTATGAACTATGAAAAAGTGAGCGGTCGATTCGCTGACTCTATTCATGTGCCTCTCCAGTGGTTGATTGATGGATCAAGCAACCTGAATGACGAATCAACCGTTCCCTTTACAAAAATTTATGAAGAGTATCTTCATGAAAGGGAACTGTTGGTGGTGGAGTATGCCAAAGAGGTATAGGATTCTGCTATTTCTTGCATTGTTACTATGCTGCGGTAATATTGTCTTTGCGCGCCTTCTGGACTTTTCTTTTATCGGTCTCAATGATGCTATGACAGTGGGGCTGGTTCAGAATGCGGATGACCTGCGCTCATATGGAGCTGTATTGACCACCCGGTTCTCCTCGGATCTCACCACACGATTAGAGGCGGCAGGCCTTACGATGAGGTCGTCTGTAACAGAAAGTTCCGGAAGCCGCTATGATGAACTGGTTGTAGAGGCGGGGTTGGCCCATACCTTCTCCTTTCCAGGAGAATCCTACGATATGACCTATGAGCTGTCAGCCCTGCTCGGATTGACTCTCGCCGGAAACCTCGGGTTTCAGACCATCCAGAATACCTGGCACGAGATGAACGGTATCCCGCTTGTCTTGCTTCCTTACTGTCAGGGAGAAGCTGTCAGTCTCTATCCCAGGATTTCTCAGGAGCAGTCTCTGAGCACCCGATTTCATGTACCCTGGTTCTCGAGGGCTTCCTTCGACCTCACGGTTGAGCAGCGCTTCGATTATTCGGTGAACTACGGGTTCGATCTGGCTTTCGAGACTTCAATCGGGCAGAGAGTATCCTCTTCGCAGAACCTTTCACTCGGCCTTGGCTTCGTATACTCGGAGGCTCTCGATGAAGTTCTGCTTCATGAGATGATCGCATCGAGTGAATCGGGAATCTATCTTCATCTCAACGGCAGGATGGGGCTTGTGGATCTTCTGTTTCGTGCCTATCTGTCAAGCGGGAGAGGTTGGGGGGGGATCGGATTCCGCTTCGGTGAAAACACAGAAACAGAGACCGACCTCCCACAGAACTATGCCCTCTCTCTCAGTCTGACAGTCCCTGAAAAGGCAATGACGCTGTCGGTTATCTATCATCTTGGTGATTACCTGAGCCTCTTTTTCGCCAACAGTTTTGATGATTATATTCTCGATATAACGGTGAACACACGACAGAACATCTCCTGGTGGAAAGCAGGGATACGGTATAGTCTTGGGCGAGCCCCCGGATGGATTGTTTCGCCATTTGTATCAGTGTCTTCTGGAGTGCGACGGATATCGGTCTTCACGAACGATCCTGTCAGTGTCGAACGGATACGTGAGTTCGATTCGATAACTCCTCTGGTAAACACTGAGCTCGGGTGTCTGGTATTCAGTGACTGGCGCTATCAGATGCATGGAGTCTCCTATGCGATAGAGTGCGCCGGAGGGTTTTCCTATTCCCCGTCTGCTCACCTGTCTGATGCAGTACAGGAGTACAGTCTTGAGTATGTTCAGGCACTGGAGTGGTATGTCAGAATCGGTATCTCGATGGGCAGCACTCTATAGATCGAGGCGCATCGGTTCGATGGGTGTTCCCAGGTCGACACGTTTTATGGTGATGGCGTGCTCTTCTATGATGGCGTAGCTCTCAGGAAGATCGTTGCGTGAGGAAGTGACCGATCCAGGATTGAGGATGTAAGGCTCACCCCTTCTTTTCGCCAGTGCAGCCACGTGTGTATGACCGGTGATGAAGATGTCGTTATCTGTGAGCGGTATCGGCAGCTCTGACCAGGAATCATAGTAGTCGCCGTGGGTAATCGCTATGGAACGTCCAAAGGCGGTTATGCTGGTGTACATAAGAGGCACTGTAATGCCCGCATTCATAAACACCCAGGAGGGATCGACGTTGCCACGTACCTGAGTGATCGTTTTACTCAGCGAATAAAACATATCAGTGTGATTACCGAGCAGGGTGAAACCCATATCACCGGCGAAGATGATGTGATCGGCACCTTCTTCCTGTACAAGGTGTGCAACTTTCTTGAGCTGTATGACGTTCCCGTGAAGATCGGAGAACACAAAGATCTTTTTCACCATGATTAAGGAATCATACGAAGGTGTACCACTTTTTTCAAGGGCGAAAGGTCCTTCTTATGTCATAAATACTGACTGACATGGTTTGCGATAACCGTTTGCTCGCGATGCAATACCATTGCTCAGGCGTTCCGAATGAATTAGAATTGTGGAAAAGGGGAGGACGCTGATGAAGAAGGAAGTATTCACGTGTTCGGACGGAAAGGATCTCGTGTACAGAGTATGGGCACCCGAAGAAGGGGAAATCCTGTTCACCGTACATATTCTTCATGGTATGGCGGAACATTCGATGCGGTACGACCGGTTTGCCGACTATCTGAGCACTCTCGGTGCAGCAGTGTATGCTCAAGACCATCGTGGTCACGGACAGAGCGCTACAGAGGGCGGACTTGGCTATTTCGCATCAAAGGATGGATGGTCCCGTGTCGTTCTCGACTCGCTCGAGATCTCCCAAATGGTTCAGGGAATACATCCTGAGGTGCCTCATTTCCTGTTCGGTCACTCGATGGGATCCTTCATTGCCCGTTCTCTCATGATCGATCACTCACACCTCTATGACGGGGTGATTCTGAGCGGGACTGCAGCCGATAAGGGGCTCCTGGCCAAGGTCGGGCGACTGATCGCAGTGACAAAAAGTAGATTCAACGGCGGCCGGAAACCCGATCCCCTGCTCGATAACCTCAGCTTCGGTTCGTTCGCAAAACACTTTCCTGATCGAAAAACCGATTTCGACTGGCTCAGCAGGGATGAGGACCAAGTCAGGAAGTACAACGACGATCCTCTGTGCGGGTTCATCTGCACCAGCCGCTTCTTTGTTGATCTTCTTGACGGGATTGCCCTTGCTAATGATGAATCGAAGGCCTCACGCATACGTAGTGACCTGCCACTCTTTCTCATCAGCGGGGAGGATGATCCGGTGGGTGACTTCGGCAAGGGAGTCAGGAAGGTCTATGAAGAGTATCAGAAGGCGGGGATCAGGGACCTGAGAATGAACCTTGTACTCGAAGGCCGGCACGAGCTCTTGAATGAAACGAACTATCGTGATATCTATGCGACGATAGGAAACTGGCTCACTGAGCATATGGTGAAGGGGAGATAAGTACACGAGGTGAAGACCACCACTACCTGGAAAAGGACAGCTGAAGTTCTCATTGCCAAATACAGGAAGGACCAGACTCCGATTCTTGCTTCTGGGATCGTCTATAATACCCTGATAAGTGTCATTCCCTTCTTTTCCTTTCTTGTCACCTTTCTTACACTCTTCGATGTGCTGCAGCCGTTCTATGAATCTCTTACAGCATTATTCGTGTCTATCTTCGGTCCCTCTGCAGGCAATGACCTGATACGGCTCGTGGAACGGTACAGCGGAAACGCGACAAGCCTCGGAATCGTCGGTCTGATATCCTTCGGCCTCACCAGTCTTCTGCTGATGAACAAGGTCTACTCGGTGGTGAATCATATCTATGATGCAAACCTGCACAAAGAGAGCATGATGAAGCGCACGGGGACTCTTATTACTGCATTGCTGCTTGGTGTGATACTCATCGCCTCCTTTGTCGGTGTCAAATCGGTCTTCAGTTCCTTTGTCATCAACCTGCTTGAGTGGGAGTTCTACTCGCAGATCGTTCAGGTTTTTCTGCAGCATATCCTTCCCTGGCTCATCGCATGGGTGTTCGTTTTCTCTCTCCTGAAACTGGCACCGAAGTCAAAGGTGCTGACTTCGAGTGCATTTATCGGAGCAACAGTCGCAACCTTCGGTATGCTGCTGACCAATACCATTTTCTCTGCGATCGTCAACTCCCTGTTCTCTCTCAGCGTGATCTACGGCTCCTTCGCTGTTGTGTTCATCTTCCTTCTCTGGATATATGTGATCTGGCTTGTGATACTGTTCGGATCACAGGTGAGCTATGTACATCAGTATCGTCCTGAAGCGAAGATGCTCAGTCACCCCGTGTCACCGGCAGAACAGCTTGCGGGGGGGATCAATGTGATGATGGTCATCGGTTCCCATTTCAGGGATGGAAGAGGGGAGACTAAGGTGAGGGAGATCAGTGAGCGGCTCCTGATGAATGAAAAACAGCTGTTCGAGATACTCAACACTCTCGAACAGAACAACTATATCATTGCGACGAGTCCTCTGCACGCATCATATATCCCCGCACGTCCTCTTGAAGACCTGAAAGTGAGAGATATAGCAGAAGATCTGTTCGGCGAGGTCTTCCTCGAGCAGAATGTGGATACCGCCGGTAATGCCGTCACCAGCCAGGTTCACGCCAAAGGGATCAAGACGCTGGGGAACCTGAGTATCGCGCACCTGCTCGAGCGCGTATGATGGGAGCGAGGAGAAGAGAGCCATGAGTAACACCTACAGGGAAATCGACAGCACTCTGTACCCGATGATGCCGGATATTCATGATATCAAGAAAGGTTCAGGGTATTATCTATTCAGTGAGGAACAGATGAAGGGGTACCTGTGTATTAATCCCCGACCCGTACACGCAGACGGATACCTGCTGTTCCCCTATGCACTGATCGTGTTCGATGACACTAACCGGCATATATTCTCTGCTGTCATCGAGCAGACTGACTACAGGATGCTCAGCGCTCTGACGAGAACCCCGCTGAAGGAGCTGACAGGAGGGCACAGGCGGCCTACTTCTCCCCCTGAGCTTGCCCTGTACAGTTCAGCCGGCGGACATGAGGTCTTTCAGGTGGTGCAGGAGCCCTACACGGAGGAGGAGGCGGTCAATCTCCTGCTTGAGGTGGTTCTTGATGTTCTTGATTCCCTGAGTGATCCCGAGTTTGTAGACACCTCGCACACACCCCGGTAAGTGAGAGACTGTGGCCTACGACTGAAACAGAAAGCTCCTTCTCATACCCTGCGATAAGCTCATCTATACGGCACGTTCCCAGATCGATGAAACGGTGACATTCGATGCAGTGGAACCAGTGATGATGGTCACAGGTCCCGTCTGTTCGGTGATGTACAGCCGCATAGTACCGTTCGGTACCATGCTCGGAACAGGTCAGAGGAAACGAGTCGCAGTATTCGTGTGCTTCGAGATAATGAAGTGTCCGATAGACAGTCACACTATTCATCTCAATTGTTTTCCGCTGTTCGATATCCTGCGCACTCAGCGGTACTTCCGAGGAGGTGAGGATATCGAGGATATGTTTACGTGCGCGAGTCATCTTTCTTTCTCCTGCGTGAGGCGACTGCTGAGAACGCCAGAAAGACTGCTCCACTCAGGAGCACGACAGTCGCACCTGTGGGAATATCAAGCTGCCAGCCGATCACAAGCCCTCCGGCACTGAACACGGCAGAGTAAAGGGTCGCAAGACCCATCATCGTCAGCATGTTTTTCGCACTGAACCCTGCAGTTCCGCTGGGCAGAGTGAGCATCGCGATCACCATGACGATTCCGACAAAGGTCTGCAGAAGAACAATCGCCACTGCCGTGATAATGAGTATGAGGATAAAGACCAGCTGTGAGTTGATTCCTCTGACTCTGGCGAACTCCTCATCAAAGCTGGTCGCTTCGATCTGCGGGTAGAATTTCCACAACAGGATCAGAATCACCACATCAAGAAAGGCCAGAAGTATCAAGTCACTGGAACCTATCAGCAGGATATTCCCGAACAGATAACTCAACGGGTCTGCGTAGGTTGGACTCTTCGCCATACTGACCACTCCGATACTCATTCCAATCGCCCAGATCGCATTGATCACGGTATCTTCCCGCTGTTTCGCCTTGAGAGCAACAAAGGCAATGATCAGGGCCGCTATGATCGCAAAGATCAGGGCTCCCGCAATCGGGGGGAGCGAGACAATGTTCCTGGAAGAGAGCAGTATCGCAATTCCAATCCCTCCGAGGACAGCATGGGAAATAGCTCCTGCAAGGCTTCCAATCCTGCGTACAGTGATTACGGTGCCCAGTACTCCGAACAGGACACTGGAAAGAAGGCCTGCGATCAGTGCATTGCGGACAAACGGCATGGATGGACTCATAAGTGCGCTCAGGAAATCAATCATCTGTTGCCTCCTGCAGTGCATCACAGGTATGGTCCAGTTCTTTTTCGTGAAGGACCTTCGCCTTTTTCATATGGCCGATTCCCTCTTCCACGATGGTCAGGGGGTGCTGCACCACTTTTCCGATATGACCGTCACACCCTTTATCTGCGGCACACAGAACTCTGTCGGTAAGAACTGAAACGTAGGAAGTGTCGTGGGTGACAATCAATACCGTCACCTTCCCCTTTATCCTCTCAAGCGCATCGTAGAAATTCCTCTCACTCTGTGCGTCCATGTTTGCAGTGGGTTCGTCCATCAGGAGCAGAGAAGGTTTGCCGGCGAGGGCGCGGGCTACAAGAACTCTCCTTCGCTGTCCCCCGCTCAGTGCGTTGAACGGCCGCTTTTCCAGATGGTCTATATCCATAAGTGTGAGAGCCTTCATAACCTGGTCTCTGTCCTCTGAGGAGTAGCGTGACTGCCAAGTGCCGAGCCTTCCCATCCTCACGACCTCAAAGACACTGATCGGGAAAGAGAAGTCATACTTCGCGTACTGAGGTACATACCCGATACGGTTACGCGTCTCCTCTACCGATCTGTCGAACAGAGAGATGGACCCTCCCATAGGAGTCTCAAGTCCGAGGATGAGACGGAGGATAGTCGATTTTCCTGCGCCGTTAGGACCTACCAGAGCAATGAATTCACCCTCATGAACATGAAATGAGGTGGATGTGAGTACATCCACCCCCGGATAGGAAAAACTTACCTGGTCGAATTTCAGCACAACTGTCCTGTGCTCAGTGTTCTCCATATACATCCCCCTCTATAACGAGTTCCTGAGAGCGTTTCCCATTCTTCGGATATTCTCAAGCCAGTCGTATGCGAGAGGATTAAGGGCGACAACGGAGCCTCCGATGGCATCAGCAACACTCTCAGCTGCTGAGGTTGGAAACTGTTCCTGGACGAATACCGTTTTGATCCCATCTTCGATAGCTTCGCTGATGATCGACGAAAGTACACGTGCTGTAGGTTCCTTTCCTCCGGTTTCAATAGCCTCCTGATCAATGCCGAACTCGTCAAGGAAGTAGCCGAAAGCAGGATGGAAGACGAGTACAGTCTCTCCTTCCAGGTCGGCAAGTTCAGCCCTGAGACTCTCGAAACTCTGGTCAATCTCTGCCAGATAGGCAGCCGCATTCCGTTCATAGGTAGCAGCGTTGACCGGGTCGTGGTCCTTCATGGCCTGAAGGGCATGGTCTATGAACTGAAGATAGGGTTCTCTGCCGAGCCATGTATGCTGGTCACGACTTTCTTCATGGTTCTCTGCCTCAAGGTCTTCCTCTCCATGGTCATGGGCTTCAAGAGTTCGGAAGGTGACACCTTCCGTGCCATCAATGATATCCAGATCCGGATAGAGTTCTGCGATCTTGTCTTCAAGGGCATGTTCGAATTCCGTTCCGCTGAGGAGCCAGAGGTCGGCCTGGGAAAGCTCACTCATCTGACGGGGTGTAGGCTCATACGCGTGAGGCGACTGTCCCGGTCCCACCAGGACCACCGTACGGGCCAGTCCTCCCGATATCCTGTCTACAGCAGCCTGATGAGGCAGAATAGAAACTGCCACCGTCAGCTGCTGCTGTTCCGGCCGTTCTTTCACTCCCTGCCCTGCAAGTGGAAAGGCAAGTGAAACAAGCAATAAAGCAATGATCGATATTGGTGTGTATATGTTTCTTTTCATGTGCTGAATATACAGCTGTCGGGTAGAAAATGCAAGTCATTTGCATTTTTTTTACACGTTTCTGTCTGACTGTTTCCTGAGGAAGGTCACTGATGCGGTGATAATTTCATGTAGAACAGCAAGATCGATCTCACTGAGGTGGTTCACGTACAGACACGCTTTCCCCATCCTGTGTTTTCCGAGTCTGGAAAGGCGCTCTTCGATGCCTTGGTCGCCGGTGGCCGTGTAGAGGCTGAAACCGCTCTTGCGGGGAGAAAAGCCGAAAAGGAACGATTTTCCCGAGTGGCCGCTTGCATACCGATAGGAGTACTCACCGAACCCGACAATATTTCCCCTCCACAACACAGGATCCTCTCCCGTGATGTCCCTGATCAGATTAAGGAGAGTGTAAGCCTCCTGTCGCTTCTTCTCGTTCTCGATTCCTTCGAGGAAATCAATGACAGAGTTCTCAGTGGGAAGTGTTTTCTGTTCGTACATAGCATCCTCCTGACCGCTGTAGCTTAGTACAGGATGGAGAACCTGTCACCCCGTCAGATAAGCTTCCTGGAAAGAATCTCCTTGGCTTCCTGTACGGTGAGAACTTTACCGGCTGATACGACAGAACCGTCAACTACCAGAGCAGGAAGGCTCATTACGCCATAGGCCATGATCTGTTCATATTCGCGCACATGATCTACTTCCGTTTCCATACCGAGTTCCTGCAGTGCCTTGACAGTTGCCCCTTCGAGCTTGTTGCATCGTGCGCAGCCGCTACCGAGGATTTTTACACGGCGGTCTGTCTCCTGTGTCTCCTGAATCTTCTTCTTGCTGAATATTCCCATTAATTTCTCCTGATTGATGAATTCCCCTCACAGAAAGAGGAATTGTAGTGAGTTGAACAGATATCCCACGAGGATGATACCTGTGATACATACGATAATGAAAAGGAAAAGCAGAGGTGGCTTGATGGCCTTCCTGAGCAGTATCATCGAAGGAAGCGAGAGTGTCGTGACTGACATCATGAACGCCAGAACGGTTCCCAGCATGGCTCCTTTTGTGAGAAGTGCTTCCGCTATCGGTATGGCACCGAAGATATCCCCGTACATTGGTGTGCCCACCACTGTTGCCAGGGGCACAGACAGAGGGTTGCTGTCTCCGAGTATGGTCACTATGAAGGACTGTGGGACCCAGTTGTGAATGACCGCTCCTATGGCGACGCCGGCCAGGATGTAGGGGAAGACCTTCTGCAGAGTGCTGCTCATCTGATCGAATGCAAAGCTGACCCTGTCTCGTCGCGTCAGCTGCGGCACTTCGATATCCATTCCCTGTGCCTTCATGATGAACTCCTCAACATGGCCTTCCATGTGCATCCTGCCTATCAGTGTCCCTCCTGCTACCGCTATGATCAGACCGGTCACAACATACACGACGGCTACCTTTGCTCCGAAGATGCTCATGAGGATCACGAGAGACCCCAGATCCACCATAGGAGAGCTGATCAGAAAACTGAAGGTGACCGAAAGGGGAATACGGGCCGAGGTGAAACCGATGAAAAGGGGGATGGAGGAACAGGAGCAGAACGGAGTGACAGTCCCCAGCAGAGCCGCCATGATACGAGCTGAAATACCATTGAAGCGCCCGAGTATGCGTCGTGACCGTTCGGGAGGGAAGTAGCTTTGTATGTAGCTTATGAGGAAAATCAGGATACAGAGAAGGATCGTGATCTTGATGACGTCGTAGATGAAGAAGTGAAGTGCATGCACCCATCTGCTGGTCATGTCGAGGGACAAGGAAGCAAGGAGTTGTTCGACGAGCTCATAGAGCCATTTCATACCGAGAATCTGATCCTGCAGGAGGCCCCAAGCCGTCATAATCATAGAGAAACTCCCTGCGCAGCGGAACAGCAGGCAGGTCCGAAGGATTCCCTGTTGACCTGAGTGAGCCTGGTTACCAGTTCTATGGCTGCACGGCTCCCCTCTTCATCGATGTGGTAGTAGGTCCATTTCCCGTTAGGTCTGGTACCGACGATGCCGGAGGCTGTCAGAATTTTCATATGGTAGGAGAGGGAGGATTGGTTTATTGAAAGATATTCAAGCAGCTTACACGCACATTTTTCTCCTTCGCGTAGCAGTTCAAGTATTTTCAGGCGTTGTTCATCACCTAAAGCTTTGAATAGTAACACATTCTGAGCATGATCGGACATAATTGCACTTCCTCATATCGAAAATTTTCAATATGAAGTATAGATGATACATTGATATGTGTCAATATGAGGTCGAAAGGCAGTGTCACATCCTGTCGGCTTCCTTAAGGGATTTCCTGTGGAGGTCCCTGTAACCGCTCGGGGTACAGTAGGCAAGCTTCTGCATCACCGTGGTGAAATAGTTGCTCGAAGAAAACCCTGCGTCGAGAGCAATCTGCGAGATGGAATAGTCTGTCCGCACAAGCATCTTCTTCGCATATTCAAGTTTCTTGATCGTGATGTAGTTAGCCGGGGTGATGCCTACCTCTTCCTTGAACTTGATCTTGAAACGTGAGAGTGAATATCCGGAAAGGACCGCCAGGTCATGAAGCTGCTGGGGCTCTCGGAAGTTCTTTTCTATATAATCAAGGACCCGCTGTATATTGACGTCGAAGACTTTTCGGTGTTTTTCGTTTACAGGGACGAATTCGGGAATCTTGAAGAGAAAACAGGCGAGGAACTGGACGCCGAGATACAGTGCCTCACTGTTTCCATCGCTGATGTTGTCGAAGGCCTGTTTGAGCAGCAATGTATCCTGCGGGGAAAACCTCAGGTGTCGGTGAGGCAGTGAGGAGAGGATATTGAACAGCGCAAGCGAATACTCTCTGTTGAGTCCAAGAAGGTGCTCGGGATCCTTGAGATTGACCTGAAAGCCGTAGAAGGAGTAGGGGCTGAGGTGATAGCCGCTGTTGCTGTGTTCCTCATAAGGGAAGGTGATAAACATCTCGTTCCCGGTGACTGTATAGACTTTGTCCCCGAGTTCACACACCCTCTTCCCTTTGATCAGACAATGGATTTCGATGATATCGGAGTGGTAGTGTTTCGGCGTCGGTGCCCACGCACGTGAAAGATTCCAGTACGAGAAGTTCCCAACTCCGGGTATCCCGTGCTGCGCGTGAGTAATGACTTTCTTGTGTTCTTCCCAACAGTAGGTATCAAATATTTCCATAGGATTCCCGGGTCTGCACCTGTGAAATAGTACTAAATATTATCGTGGATGCAGGTACCTGCACCACGATTATACTACATATATCTTATACATGGTAAGGGTGTATCGAAACGATATACCGGGGAAGAGAAATGAGCGGCACGATAGCAGACGGTGTATGGCCGGTGATGATTACTCCGTATACGGAGGATAACGAGATCGACTACAGAGGTGTGGCAGAACTACTGGAGTGGTATGGTGAACAGCAGGTATCGGGAGTCTTTGCCGTGTGCCAGTCAAGTGAGATGCATAATCTCGACCGTGACGAGCGCCTCAAACTGGCCAGGTTCGTCATCGATCATGCGCCGAAAGGGATGGGAGTCGTTGCGTCGGGGCATGTGGCAGAGTCTGTCGACGAACAGATAGAGGATGCCAGGAGAGTCATCGACTTCGGTGTTGATTCCTACGTATTCCTGTCAAACCAGTTTGCCCGTGAGGATGAAAGTGAGGATGTAGCAAAATCCTCTATCGAGCATCTTGTCACTCGTATCCCGGATGTGAGTTTCGGTATCTATGAATGTCCCCGACCCTATAAGCGCATCCTGTCTCCCGAGCTGCTCAAGTGGTGTGCCGACACGGGACGATTTTCCTTTCTGAAGGATACATGCTGCTCTGTTCCCATGCTGAAAGCGAAGGCAGAGGCTGTTAAGGGCAGTGATCTCAAGATCTTCAATGCAAATGCGGCGACTCTGCTTGAGAGTCTGAAGCTCGGTATCAGCGGTTACAGCGGTGTCATGGCCAATTTCCATGCCTCGATGTATGTGTGGCTATGTAAGAACTACGAAAAAGAGCCTCAGAAGGCCGCTGCTGTCCAGGACCTTCTAGGTTTTGCAAGTGTGATCGAAAGTCAGTTGTACCCGGTTAATGCGAAGTATCATATGCAGCTGGAGGGACTCGATATCAACCTGTTCTCCCGTGTGCAGGATTTCACTCTGCTGACAGGATCCCGTCAGATGGAAGTGGAGCAGATGAGACGTACCGTCAATCTGTTCAGGGATCGATTGGCCGTGTTGAATTAGCCCTCGAAGGTGAGGGATAAGGATATCATTCAAAAAAAGGAGAATGTTATGAAAAAGATTGTAGTATTTCTACTGGTTCTGATGACATTGACAGCTGTATGGGCAGCCGGAGAAAAGGAGGCTGAAAAAGTGGAACTGATCTTCACCTCTGTCTCTGTCTCAGGAGATTCACATACTGAAGCGATGTACGTCTTTGCTGACAAGGTTGAGGAACTGACCGACGGATCGGTCGAAGTAAAGGTATATGACAACGGAACACTGTTCACACAGGAGAACGAATTTGATGCTCTTGTAAGTGGTGAAGCTGATATGGCCTATATCTCCTTCCCGACCCTTGCGACACAGATTCCATCCTTCAGCATGTTCGGTTCCGGCTATTTCTTCAGCTCCTACGATCACATGACCTCCGTTCTCAACGGTCCTATTGCTGAAGAGAATATCTGGCCGCAGGTGCGGGACACTCTTGGAATCGAACCGCTCGGATCGATGTACCTTGGAAGCCGTCAGGTAAATACCCGAAACCGTCAGGTCAACAGCTATGCAGATATGGAAGGTCTTCTGATGAGAATGCCGAACAGCGAATCATGGCTCTTCCTCGGTGAAGCACTTGGTGCGAACCCTACTCCATTATCTTTCAGTGAGCTTTACACGGCGCTTCAGACCGGTGCTGTCGACGGACAGGACAATCCTCTTCCCACAGTCGAGAAGGCAAAGTTCTACGAAGTCACACAATACATTGCAATTACGAATCACGTGATCGATTCGATCATGCCCTGTATCAACAAGGCGAAGTGGGATTCTCTCACTGTCGATCAGCAGTCAGCTGTCAGAGAGGCTGCCAAGGCAGCTATCGAGTTCAACGACAAGGCGCGTATCGAGAGTGAAGCATCTCTTGTCAAGTTCTTCGAAGGTGAAGGGATGACAGTTACCTATCCCGATATCACGGAGTTCAGAGATAACGTCCAGGCCGCCTATGCAGCAAATACTGCAATGACCAGTACCTGGGATATGGATTTGTATGATAAAGTACAGGCGATGGCAAAGTAGCATAATCGTTCTGTTCTGATCGACTTGTCAGGAACAACGCACCACTTCACGGCTGCGAAGCCGTTGAAGTGGTGTTACTTCCAGTGAAAAGGGTGAGTCGGAGGGGAGACAGGAAGGAGGCGTATGAACATACCATGGAAGAGAGTAGGAAAGGCTGTATCCTATACGCTGGGAACGGTGATTCCTAATATCACATTCACAATCATCTTTGTCACGTTCTCAATCACAATTATCTCACGCTATGCGCTTAAAACACCGGTTGCCTGGGCTTATGAGGTGAGTATTCTTGCCTACATGTGGACGATGTTCTTCGGTGTTGGCAAGGCAATGGCCCGTGAGGAACATGTAGTGTTCTCCCTTGTGTATGATACGATGACCCCTGCCGTTCGCTCTCTTTTCCGTATTGCGAGCAATGTGATCCTTATTGCACTGCTTGGGATAGTATTCCTTCCTTCGGTCAACTCTCTGCTTTCAAAGAGGATGGTGACCGGCGTTCTGAAAATGAAGTTTTCACTGGTCTTCGCTCCTCTCATCTATATGTTCGCAGAGATCATCGTTCGCAGCATCATCGACCTGAGGAAGAACCTGAAGAATCTGAGACAGGGGATAGATCCCGATGAAGGAGCTCACCACCTATGATAGTATTGTTCCTGTTCCTTGTTCTGGCAGTCTCCTTCATTATCAGGATGCCGGTTTCTCTTTCGATGCTTATTGCTTCGATTTCCTACTTTCTCATGAGCGGCAGATCCCTTGAGCAGGTGTTCAGCGTGATGAGCGGGAACATGTTCTCGAACTATACGATGCTGGCCGCCCCGCTTTTCATTTTCATGGCGAATGTGATGAATGAGGGCGAGGTGACTGACAAACTTTTCAAGTTCGTCAATGGCTTGTTCGGTCGGATGAGGGGCGGGACTGCACAGGTGAATGTTGCCGCATCGCTTATTTTCTCCGGGATGACCGGCTCAGCGATCGCTGATGCCTCCGGTATCGGTCTTATGGAGATAGAACAGATGAAGAAGGAAGGGTATGACAATGAGTTCAGTTGTGCCCTCACTGCAGCCTCTGCCACTGTCGGACCGATCTTTCCTCCCTCGATACCGATGGTCATCTACGCGATGCTCTCCGGAGCCTCGATCGGAAAACTGTTCATGGGTGGAATGATTCCCGGGATTGCTCTGTCCTTTCTTCTTGCCGTCTATGTATTCATCATCTCACATAAAAGAAAGTATCCTCGCGGCGAACAGATGGCTCTGAGGCAGTTCATCCGGATCACCATCATCGCGTTTCCTGCCCTGTTCACCGTCATCCTCCTTCTTGGTGGAATTTATCTCGGTGTAGTCACTCCGACAGAGGCAGGTGCTCTCGCTTCTGCATACGCGATCCTTATCTCACTGTTGATATATCACAATCTCGGATGGAAAAAACTGTGGAGGATCATCTCTAAGAGTGCTTCGAATACCGCCACGCTTGCATTGCTTGCCGGCACCTCGATGCTCTTCAGTTACATTATCGCACTCGAACAGGTTCCTCGAGCGGTTGCTGTGGTTGTGATGAGCCTCACCGAGAATAAATATATCTTCCTTCTGATTGTCAATGTCGTCTTCCTGCTCCTCGGCTGCGTGCTCGATGTAAGCACCATCCAGCTGGTCTTCGTCCCGATGGTGCTTCCTCTTGTGAATGCCTTCGGTATCGACCTTGTTCACTTCGGGGTGGTGATCTGTCTCAACATGATGATCGGCCTTTCCACACCACCGTTCGGTATGCTTCTGTTCATCGTTTCAGGCCTCGGCAAGGCACGCATACGTGGTGTTATCCGAGAGATCATCCCCATGATTATTGTCATGATAGTACTGCTTATGCTGATAACCTATGTGCCGAATATCGTTATGTGGTTACCGAACTCTCTGTAAGGAAACGTATCTGCTTCAGGAGTATATATGCGGGAAGAAACAGTGGTGTTTTTACGGGAACCTTCTATGCTCCATTCCCTGATTTGGCTATACTGACTTCATGAAACACGAACGCACTGCTCATGATGTGAAACTGCTCGCTATCGACCTTGATGACACGCTCCTGAACGAAGCCCTGGAGATCTCAGATGAGAACCGGCGAGCCCTTGTTGCCGCTGAACAGGCGGGAGTCGCAGTGGTTCTCGCCTCCGGAAGAGCCAAAGAGGCCATGTGGCGCTATGCGTTGCAGCTGGGAATGGACAGACGGGAAGGGTATATGATCTGTTCAAACGGAGCAATGATCATCCGTACCGATACACAGGAAGAGGTCGTCCGTCACACAGTAGATATCGAAAAAGGGCTTGAAGCCTACGGATATGTTCATGCTCAGGGCATACCGATGATCACCTACCATAACGGAAAGATCGTCACTGACCTCAGGACTGCCTGGGTAGAGGAGGACTCGCGTCTCTCCGGTCTTCCCATCGAACTTGTGAACGATTTTGCTTCCTTCATGAGAGAAAACACACCGCTCAAGCTGCTCATTGAGGATGATGCAGAGGTGGTTCAGCGTCTTCTTCCCGCTCTGAGAGAACGTTGGGGAAAGGATTTCCATATCGTGACGAGCAAACCCTATTTTCTTGAACTGCTTCCCCCAGCTGCCGATAAAGGGCATGCCCTAAGCTACCTCAGCGAACTTCTCGATATCCCTTCGAAGAAGATTATGGCAATAGGGGATGCTCATAATGATGTGGGGATGATCAGATTCGCGGGGATCGGTGTTGCTGTCTCCAATGCGCTTGAGGAGGTGAAGGCGGTAGCTGATATAGTTCTTGACCGTCATCATGAAGACCATGCGGTGGCAGAAGCGGTACACACCTATATCCTGGGAGGCGGAGAATACTGCTGAGCAGTTCCTCCAAGACTCCCGCAAGTCAATCCGTATCGTCAGGTCTCAGGCGGAGGCGAGAAACATCACCAGTAAAACACTGAAGGCGATCTGTATCACCCAGGTGCTCACTGCAGTGAGCAGTGTCTTCCTTCCGCCTGTTTTCAGCACATCAGTCGATATACTCAGTCCGATGCCGGCCATGGCAATTGTCAGAAGATATTTGCTTGCCTGTGCGAACAGAGATGAGATCTCTGGAGGAAGGATACCGGCAGAATTGATCAGCGAAAAGAGAAGGAAGAAGATGAGATATCCGGGTATGTTTACCAGAGCCGGCTTCCCCTCTGCGACACCTCTTTTTCTGCCAGATGCAAGGATCATCACTACAGGCGTGATGAGAAGGATTCTCCCCATCTTCACGATCGTTGCCGTCTCACCAACCGAATCACTCACTGAGTATCCTGCAGCACTTACCTGACCGACTGCCTGCAGGGTGTTTCCGATCAGTATCCCCTGCTGCTGTTCCCTGAGGCCGGGGAAGAGGAGGCACAGGGCAGGAAGGAGGAATATCCCGACGGCACCGAGAAGGTTTATGGTGGCAACCGAGACGCCGACGTTCTCCTTGTCGGTCTGTATCACGGTCTGCGCTGCCGCGATAGCGGAGCTGCCGCAGATACCGTTACCCACTCCAAGGAGCAATGATGTCTCCCTCGAAAGGCCGAAGAGCTTTCCCAGAGCAAGGGCTGTGAGGATCGTGAACGGTACAGCGAGGAAAATGATGATGAGTGTCTCGAATCCGAGAGCTGTGAATATACGGTAATCAAGGGAGAAGCCGAGAAGAGCAATAGCATAGGCAAGGATCTTCTTCTCACTGTAGGCGATTCCCGGTTTGAATACCGCAGAGAGAGGAGTCGTATTACGTATAATGATTCCGATCAGGATGGCGAGGGTCACAGATCCGAGTGGTATCAGTTCAGAGGTGAACAATCCCGTCAGTGCGATCAGGGTGGATAGCAGAATTCCCGGAAGGTAGCGTTTCATGGTTTCTCCATAGTCGTTGTTCTTCAGAGCATCGTATCAGAATAGATCTGTTGTGTATATTAAGGATGGAGCAGATTCTCGGTGCGTAACAGGTCCCTGACGGCGACTCAGACTGGATGCACAATTCTATGTGAGGTTCTGCCGATAATAGTCGAACCGTGACCGGACGTGGAAACCGCACGATTCGTACAGAGCGAGTGCCCCTGCATTCCGTGTCTCCACTTCGAGAACAATCGGTCGTGATGGGTCCTCGGTGTAACAGAGCTCTACCATGCGGGTGAGTGCCTGCCTTCCCCAGCCCCGTCCGCGCACCGCTTCAGCGATGGTGAATCCGTGAATGTAGGCCGTTCCTTCCTCACGATACCGTCCTATCATGCCGACGATAGTGTCACCGGGAGTCACTGCGACATACAGGTCCCTTCTCGGTGATGAGAGAAACGATGTGACTATCTGTTCAGCATGTTCGATCTCTTCATAAAATGCTCTGTGCTGCAGGCGCGCAAGCTCCCCTGTATCTCGCCGGCAGGCCCGCCTCAGCTGTATATCAGTGTCCCTCAGAGGTTTCAGCGGAGGTTCCCAGGTCATGGCGTTTTCACTGAATTCAACGGTGAGCCCTTGCCTTTCAAGAAAGGCGGTTCCTGAACACGAGCGGCTGTCACATACATACAGGATGGAGGGTGTTCCTCTACGCTTCAATTCTTTCTTGACACTCTCCAGCAGATATGTGATATACCCCTTTCGCCTGAAGGAAGGGAGCGTGAAGGCATAGACTTCCGCTTCATCGGCTCGGGGGGTGAACAGATAGACTGCCGAAACGGGTTTCTCCTGTTCGAAGAGCAGGAAGTAATTAGGGTTGCCTCTGACGGTGAAGTCATCCATGCTGTCAAACTGATACCCGGTCCCGTCATCGGAGTTGCAGGCAGCTATGATCTGATTGAAATAATCAATCTCCTGAGCACTGAGGTCTTCGAGTATGAGGAGGTCGGTTTCCATAGGGTCTCCCTGCCTGAACTATATCATGATGACGGGATGGTGAGGAAGTATCTTCAGTGCACCGGTCTGTCCCCGGCGGAGCCTGATGCAGAAGACACGGACCCGGCTCGAGTGATGGCGGGTGAAAAAGGTCTTCAGGGACAGCAGAACCCCGCATTCGTATGCGGGGCCCTGTGATCGATTCTGAGTTCTCTACTGAATGAGGTTTCCGGAGATCTGAATCAGATTGTTTTCGGGCATCTTCCCTTCAAAGTAATCTGCGATCACATCGGCAAGGGTAGCTGCCATGGTGTCGAAATCCTGCTCGATAGTGGCAAGGAAGGGCCCGCCCTTCGCAATTTCGCCCTTGGCGAAATCAGTGCCGTCAATACCGACCACCTTCACATCCGTGACACTGGAGGCCTCAAGAGCCTGAGTGGTTCCGTAGGCAGGTTCATCCCACCCGGCCCAGATACCTTTCATTGGAGTCTTTGCTGTGATCAGGTCTTCAGTGACTTTCCTGGCGTTGTCCACAGGTCCGGGTACATCGATGTGAACCTTCTGGATCACCGTGATACCGGGGTAGCTGTCGAAAACCTCGGCAGCTCCTACAGCCCGTGCACGTACACCGGGGTGAGGATCATGAGTGTACATCACTACGTTCCCTGTCTTACCCATTGCCTGTACCAGAACCTCAGCTGTCTGCCTGCCCAGATCTGCATTGTCCGATGTGATGTTCAGGAGGACTCCGTCAACCAGACCTGCATCAAGACCGAAGACAGGGATGTCTGCAGCCTTCGCTGCATCAAGACCCTTGGTCATCTGGACCGGATCTCCCATTCCCAGCACAATAGCATCCACTCCCTGAGCGACGGCATCCTCTATGCGACTTACCAGCAGGCCGAAATCTCCTGCAGTATCAGAGACGGAAACCTTCCACCCCTTCTGTTCTGCTTCAGCCTTGAACTGTTCGATGACATAGGCTGTGGTGGCGTTCGCCATGTAGGGAGTCACTACCGCAACTCGCGTGGAACTCCCGGTTTCCTGTGATCCTGCAGCCATCAGCAATGACATGCCGCTGATCAGAACGACTAACACTATTACCCAGTTTCTTTTCATGGTAACTCTCCTTTTTTTTACTCTATGATAAAGTTTGAAATTCATCTTTCAGTGCGAGGTACAGCCTTTTGAACCGTGGTAGAGCCTCCCTGTGGTACGCATGGGCTTTCTCATCCGGAACGAACGTGCGTTCAATCTGCATCAGCCGTGCTTGAAGAGGAGAATAGGTGTCAGACCAGCCGAGTGCTTTCCCTGCCAGTACCAGATTCCCTCTTACACCTGCGTTTGCCGCATCGGCTATTCTGATGACCGGAACCCCCAGAACATCGGCAAGGGTCTGCGTGAGGAGATGGTTCTCTGCTCCACCTCCGCTTGCAACAACCTGTATGCTGGAACTGTTTGAAGCATCTTTCAGTACCTCATAGATAGATGCCAGTCCGTAGGCTATCCCCTCGATGACAGAACGGAACATATCAGCCTGAGACGTGTCACGGCTCAGTCCGATGAACGCACCGCGTGCGTGGGGATCATTGAACGGCATCCGTTCTCCCTGCAGATACGGTAGATAGAAGAGACCTCCTGAACCGACCGGGGCTTCACCCGCGATCTCCTGCATCCTCTCATATTTGTTCTCGAACAGATTGAAGGTCTCCATCAGCCAGGAGATATTCCCTCCGGTAGTACGCATAGCCCCGATCGTTATCGTCTGGTGCCCGTTCGGGTGACGGAGGTTGAACACTCCTCTGGTAGGGTCTATCGATACCGGGAGTGTCGCGGCCACCCACCCGGAGGTGCCCAGGTAACAGGAGAAGACGTTTTCATCTGCCGCTCCCACACCTACTGTAGAGGAGCCCGCATCTCCCGAACCGTGGATGACCGGAAGACCCCGGGGAAGGGTTGTCATGCGGGATGCGGAGGCGGTCACTGTTCCACTGACCTGTATCTCCATTTCCAGTTCAGGAAGCTGCTCCTGTGAGATTCCGAGATACGCGAGTATCTCATCACTCCAGGAGTTCGTCTCATAGGAGAGGAGACCTGTTGTGGAGGCGTTGGTGAGGTCACTCACGCGTCTGCCGGTGAGTTTCCAGCACAGATAGTCATGGGCACCGAGGAGGAAATTCACATCGGTGAGCGAGCCTCTTGTGTCTGCGAGATAGAGGATCTTCGGCGGAAGGGAGGCGGCATCAGCGCTGTTGCGGGTAATCCTCATGGCACGCTCCAGCGTGAACTCCTGACTGTAGCGATCGAATTCCTTTCCGGCCCGGGTGTCCGAGTACAGGATCGCGTTGCCCGCCGCACGCTCTCCACCATCGAGGACGATCAGGTCCTGCATCTGTCCGCTGAGCACCACGCCCTCTGGCTGTATAGCCGGGTTCCTTCCCAGGATCGATCGGCAGGTTTCGCAGAAAGCATCCCACCAGAGTTCCGGGTCCTGCTCGACGGCACTTCCTTCCGTGATCAGTGGATACTCCCCGGATTCAGAGTCAATGAGTATCCCTTCACGGCTGATGATGGAACTCTTCAGTGCAGTTGTTCCGATATCGACCGACAGAAGGTATGCCCGGGGTGTTCCGCTGTCCAGATAGGGGGAGAACTCACTGAGAAACCTCGTCACCTCCTGTGTCCCCTTCTGTGCAGCGACCACCAGACCTGTGCCGACGATGATCGCATCAGCATTCGTCTCCGATGCCGCCCTGGCACGTGAAGAGGAGCTGATACCGAAGCCCAGAGCGACCGGTAGACCGGCATGTCTGGACAGTGTCTGCAGTGTTTCCACTTTGCGTTCAAGGGCTGCGTCGACCTTGAATGTGCCGCCGGTGGAGCCGTTCATTGACTGGAGGTACAGGAACCCTGATGTGTCGGCAATGATCTCTCTCATCTCCTCCGTGTCGGTCTCATAGCGGACGAAGTTAACGGTGCCTACCTCAGTCCCTTCGAGCATGCCTGCAAGCTCACGGCGCTGAGACGGGGGAATGTTGGGAATAAGAACACCGTCGCAGCTCTCCTCAGTCAGCACTCGGGCCAGGTGTACGAGACCGAAAGCCTCTGCTGTCTCATAGTAGAGCATCAGGATCCCTGTCAGATTCGCCGAACGTACAGCCCGGAGCGCCGAACGGATCAGTGTCTCAAGATCAGGGTGTGCCTTCTGAATAGAGGAGAGGGCTTCTTTGATGGCCTGTCCGTCAAGGTATGGATCTTCATGGGGAATTCCGATTTCCATATACCGCAGGCCTGCCTGAGCTGCCGCTTCGAGGATGGCCTGGTAGGCAGAGGGGTCGGGATACAGGGCAGGCAGGTACCCGATGAGGGAAGGATGCTGGCCCCGGGAGCGGAACATGGGTGTGAACTGTTTCATACTCATTTCTGCCTCTTCTTGGCGATTGAGGATAACAGTACGGCGAATATGATGATGGCACCGGTGAGAATGGACTGCACGTAGGTGTTGATTCCCAGAATGTTCAGACCGTTGCCCATGACCCCGATGATGAACACACCCAGAAGGGTTCCCATGATATTCGCCTCCCCTTCACGGAACGATGTCATTCCCAGGAAGACTGCTGCAGCTGCGTTCAGCATGAAGGGACTGCCGGCCTGAGGATGTGCAGAGAAGAGTCTGCTGGTGAGGACGACGCCTCCGAGGGATGCAAAGAATCCTGAGACTCCGAAGGCGATCAGGCGCACCTGTCTGGTCCGTATCCCTGAAAGGAAGGAGGCCTCTTCATTACCGCCGATGGCATACAGGCGCCTGCCGTAGGTAGTCTGCTCAAGTAGAAGATAGACGACAAGGACCGTAAAAGCCATCATCAGTACCGAAACGGGGATGAATCCCAGACTCTCCTGCCCCAGCACTTTGAAATTCTCGGGAAGGGCAAAGATCGTGGTGCCTTTCGAGATCAGCAGTGCCGCTCCGCCGTAGGCGGTCATGGTGGCCAGGGTTCCTACGAACGCCGACAGTCCGCCGTAGGCGATGATCAGACCGTTCAGCACTCCTGCAAGGGTTCCCAGAAGCAGTGCGATGAGAATGCTTATCGGGGTGCTGAGACCCGATTTCATCAGCAGCGCGGCAACCACACCCACCAGCGATGCAATGGCTCCGACCGAGAGATCGAAGTCTCCGGTGACCATGACGACGGTAACCCCGGAGGCGACGATGGCCAGAGTCGCGACCTGTTCAATGATGTTCTTCATGTTTCTTCCCGAAGGGAACACATCCGGTCTCAGGGAAGAGAAGACGAGAAGCAGGAGGAGGAAACCCATCAGGGTTCCCCAGGTCTTGATGATGGACAGAGCCCGTGTCTTGGAATGTGTGTTCATGCGTGTGTTCTCCCGTAGCAGTAGTGCAGGTAGTGTTTCTGGTCGATTCCTTCATTGTCATGTATCGATGTCATAGCTCCCTCCCGAATGAACAGGATGCGGTCGGCAAGACCCAGGACTTCGTTGAAGTCGGAACTGACGATCAGAATGGCAGCGCCGCTTGATGCCAGATCCCTGATAATACTGTAGATCTCGAAACGCGCGCCCACATCGACTCCCTTTGACGGTTCGTCGAGCATCAGTACCTTCGGCATCTTCATGACGGTCTTCGCGAAGACCACCTTCTGCTGGTTGCCTCCCGAGAGCGTATCAACATGCTGTGTGTAATCGGAAGCCTTCAGGCGGACACTCCGTCCCGCATCCTGCGCCCTTCGTCGCAGGTGAGGGTGTCTGATGAAGCCAAAGCGGGAAACGTCCGACAATGACATCATCGTGATATTCTCGTTGATGGAGCGGCTGAGTACCAGCCCTCCCTTTCTCCGTTCCTCGGGAACGAGGACGACGCCCCTGTCGATCGCTTCGCCGGGGGAAGACGGCCGGTAGGGCTTCCCCTCCAGACGGATCGTGCCGGTGTTGAACGAACGTACCCCGAAGAGTGTTTCCAGCAGTTCGGTTCTCCCTGAGCCCACCAGCCCTCCGATGCCCAGGATCTCTCCGCTATGCAGGGTGAACGAGATGTCACGGAGCAGCGAGTTCGACAGGTGATCAACACTCAGCAGAGGTCTTCCGATCGTACCTGTCCTCACAGGGAACGCTGATTCCAGATTCTTGCCTATCATGGCACTGATCAGAGAGTCCTTGGTCATCTCAGCGGTGGAACTCCGCCTGACCACCTGTCCGTCACGCATGACGGTTATTCGGTCTGTGATACGCAGAATATCGTCAAGGTTGTGCGTGACATAGACGACGGTCTTACCCTGATCCTTGAGACTCCGGATGACCTTGAAGAGCTTTTCCTTCTCGACATCGGTGAGGGCCGTCGCCGGCTCATCCATGAAGTATATCCTTCCGTTGACAGCAAAGGCCCGTGCGATCGCGACCATCGCCCGCTGCACGGCAGAGAGGTGACTGACAGGTTTCTCCAGGGGAAGATCTATGCCCAGGGTGTCACATATTTCCCGGGTCTGTTCCCTGAGCCTCTTCCAGTCGACCAGAGGGCCCCAGTGCCGGGGGTATCGGTGACCGAGAAAGATATTCTCCATGGCATTGAAATAGTTTACGAGATTCAGTTCCTGGTGAATGAAGGAGAGTCCGGCTCTGGCCGCGTCCTTGCTGCTGGTGATGGTTCTCTCCCTGCCGTCAAACTGAAAGACCCCCTCATCCGATCTCACGATACCTGCAAGTATCTTTATCAGTGTCGACTTGCCGGCCCCGTTCTCTCCCACGAGCCCATGGACCTCACCGCTTGAAAAGGAGATGTCGACTCCCTTCAGAGCTCTGACCCCGGGGTACTGTTTGCTCAGTCCTTCGATGCGTAACACGTCGTGCCCGTTCATACGAGGTCCTCCCAGAGATCAGGATCGGCGAAGCTCGTTTCGATATCCGCCTTCCCTGCGTTGTTGATGATATACTTGTACATGCTTGTTCTGCCGAGTTTCCTGCTTGCCATGATGACATAGGGGCCGGCCAGGTACGCTTCATCGTACAGGACGATCCTGTCGTCCATGCTGATGCTCACCCGTTGAGAGAAGAAGGCGGTGGCAGGGCCCTCAAGGTGGAGCAGTTCCTTCTCCATCGTTTCAAGAAGGATCGGTGACATGATCTCCTTGCCCTGTGTGATAAGCAGGCCGGTACGGCCGGTGAAGTGCTGGTAGAGCGAATCGTGAGCCTCGTAGTCACAGAAGATCTCCTGATGGGACCGCTCGACGTAGGAGCGCTGCAGGATGACCGGTGTCTGATCGACACTTCTCAGTCGGGTCAGGCAGGAGTAGCGGCCATCCGTGTTGCCGAACAGCGCATCAAGACGTGCATCCCCAATGCCGTGCTCACACGACAGGATGGAGTTGACGATGGATCGTTTCTGTTTATCCATCTCATTCTGGAAACCCTGCAGTCCGATGGTGTTCGCATTGACACCGGTATTTCCGACGAAGGTTCCCACACCGTGAATGATGTTGACTATTCCCTCATCGGCGAGCTCTGAGAGCGCACCTCGTACCGTCATGACCGAGGTATTGAAGATGGAAGCGAGTTCCTTCTGGCTGGGCAGACACTGTCCATGAGGAAAGACTCCCTGCCGTATCCTGGTCTTTATCGTCTGAGCGATTTCAAGATATCTCAGTTGTTTGCCCCTCATACAGTCCTGCACCTCTTATAGTCTTCTAGATGTCTATCAGAGTAGCACGGGGTATCTGAGCCGTCAAGGAAAAACTCTTCAGTCCATATGTCTCGCGTGCGGTAAGATGAAATGCATGCCTCAGGGGTATGCATTTCAGATGAGAATCTGCGTTGATGGGTGACTGGCCGGCTCTTCAGGGATCAGGAGGGGGCGGTCGACCTGGCAAGCATGCAGGCCCCATCAAGGGCGGTGCCACGGGCCTGGGTGACGGTCACTGAAGGAAGGCGTTCAGACAGAAGCCGGAGGAATGTCTCACGGACTATCGTATCGTGTTCCATCACACCGCCTGCGTACACGAGTTCCTGATGGTCCAGCTGTGAACTGTAGATACTCTCGACCAGGGCAGACAGTTCTCCTGCGGCATCGATAAGGATCTGTCGGGCAAGAGGGTCCCCCTTTTCGGCGAAGGTTGTGACCACCGGAGCCAGCCGGGCAACCTCGGCTTTGCTCACCCGATGATGCATATAGGTGATCAGGTCATCGACATGTTCAAGCGAGAGGGCGCTCAGCAGGGCACTCAGCATGGAGGTGTTCACATCTCGCTTTTCCATACTCCTCAGTGAACGCATCAGTGCCTGATGGGCGATCCACCATCCAGAACCTTCATCACCGAGCATGTACCCGAATCCTCCAGAGCGTGTGATATGGCCATCGGCATCCCGTCTGAGTGAAAGGGATCCTGTGCCGCTGATGAGGCAGTATCCTTCCATGGAAAGCAGTCCTCCGACGAGAAGGATCTCCCCGTCGCTGCACAGGTGTACCGGAACCGTAGGAAGAAGAGTCGAGAAAATGTTCCGGAAAAACGTTTTTTCCTTCTCCCGGGAGAGTCCCGCCGAACCCATGCACCCTGATCGGATGGGGAAACGGGAGAGGGGTTCAAGGAGGCTTTTCAGATTCCTCGTAACCACTTCCGGGCTCATAGAATAAATGCTCGTACTCTCCCCGGTGGTTTCCAGGAGGGTATTTCCCGCTTCATCTACCACCTTGAGTCTGCTTCTGGTGCCTCCACCGTCTATGCCGAAATAACAGGGTGAGTCAATCATCGCGGGCGTTGCTCTTCTTTCATCAGGTCAAGGGCCTTATTCATACTTCCTCCGCTTTGGGCGAGGAGCTCACGTGCCTTCCGGGCATTCACGCCGAGCATGAAAATCAACATGGCAATCCGTATATTTCCCTCAGATACCGTGTAGAGCTCTTCTGATTCCTCAATCGTACAGCCAGTCACCTCGCGAATCAACCGTTTTGAACGGTCGACCAGTTTTGCATTGAGTGGAAGCAGATCGACCATGAGATTGTTGTAGACCTTGCCGATTCGTATCATGGCAGCTGTCGTAATCATATTCAGTACCAGTTTCTGCCCTGTGCCCGATTTCATCCGTGTAGACCCTGTGATGATCTCGGCCCCGACGGCGATGTAGATCCTGTGATCAGCGTGCTCGAATACCTTTGATGTCTCATTGCTTGATATTGCACCGACTTTTGCCCTGATACTCTGAGCATAGGACATCGCACCGATCACGTAAGGTGCCTGTCCGCTTGCAGTAATCCCGACAAGGACATCTTTCTCACTGAAATTTCTCCGTTTCAGCTCCTCAACACCTGCATCCGGATCATCTTCGGCTGACTCGATAGCAGTAGTGAGAGCTCGTTCCCCTCCTGCGATAATCCCCTGAACCATGGAGGGGGAGACACCGAAGGTCGGGGGGCATTCGGAGGCATCCAGAACACCGAGGCGTCCTGAAGTGCCGGCTCCTATATAGAAGAGTCGTCCTCCGGCGAGAAAGGAAGCTACGACATCATCGACAAGAGCGGCGATATCACTTAACCGTTCGTGAACTGCCAGAGGGACTTTCCGATCCTCGCTATTGATGATCTCGAGGATTTCCAGCGTTGATTTAGTGTCTATCCTGTAGGAAAGAGGATTGCGCTGCTCCGTTGTCGGCAATGATGTATTTTTCATGGTGCGTCCTTTTTTATTTCACTGCCCCTGCAGTCATACCCTGGATGAAGTATTTCGACATGAACAGATAGAGTATCAGCATGGGTAAGATTGCGATGCTCAGTCCGGTGAACAGAAGAGCCCAGTTCGTGCTGTGCTGTCCGAAGAACGTGCTGAGCCCGACCGGGAGGGTCTTGATGGCATTGCTCTGCAGAAACACAAGAGGGAAGAAAAAATCGTTCCAAATGGGCACTGAATTATATATGGTCACCAGAGCGATTGCCGGGGCCACCATCGGCATGACCACTTTCCTGTAGATGGTGAAATCGTTACAGCCATCGATCCGTGCTGCATACTCAAGTTCAAGAGGGATTGCCTTCATGAAACCGGACAGTATGAACACGGTGGAGGGAAGGCCCATGGCTATGAAGATCATGATGACCGATAAACGCGTGTTCATCAGTCCCATATTCTTGATCAGGAGAAACAGAGGGATGATGGCGGCCTTCAGGGGAAGCATGATACCGCTGAGGAAGAGCATGTAGATCAGTATGTTCCCCCTGAACGAATAGCGGGAGATCCCATAGGCGGCCATGGACCCGAACAGGAGGATACTGCCCATTGCAATACCTGTCACGATGATACTGTTTGTGAAATACCCTGCAAATCCCTTATCTATCCAGACAGTGGCGAAGTTCTTGAAATCATACTGTTCGGGGAGAGAAAAAGGGGTCGAAAGGATTGCCCTGTTTGTCTTGAACGATGAGATGAACATATTGAACAGGGGGTAGAGAATAAGGATAACATAGACGATCATGATAAGCAGGACGAACGAGATGAATGCCTTCTTCAACGCAGGAGCTCCGCGGTAACGGAAATCTGTTATCATAACTGGACCTCACTTCGTTTTGTTACAAAGATCGATGCAAGTGAAATTGCGAACGTCAGCAGATAGATGACCAGTCCGATAGCCGATCCGATCCCGATTTCCGGACTGCCCGCATCAATCGAACCGAATGCGGTACGGTAGAAAAGTGTACCGATGGTATCGGTGGAGTAATTTGGAGCCCCGTCAAGTCCGGTCATGGTGTAGATCTGCTCAAAGACATTGAGAGAGCCTATGACTGTAAGGACTGTGATGATTGTGATTGCCGGGATAATGAGAGGGAAGATGATCTTCCAGAAGAGTTTCCATTCGCTGACCCCTTCCAGGTATGCAGCTTCAAGGCACTCCACCGGAACGTTGTCTATTGCTGCGAGGAAGACAAGGGATGGGAAACCCACCCACCGCCAGATATTCACCATGATGATCGAGGGGGTGGCCAGAGACTCCATCCCCAGCCACGGCATCTTGAAGCTTCCAAGTCCGACAAGATCGAGGAAGTTGTTGAGTAATCCACTCGGTTTGAGATAGATTCCCCAAAGGAAGCCGACCGCTACGATGGAGAAGAGGACCGGAATGAAAAAGATCCGTCTGAACAGTTGAGAACCGGGAATCTTCCTGCTCAACAGGAACCCGAAGAGAAGTCCCAGAGTGTTCTGGATCAGCATAGTGGATGTGAACCAGGTCACATTGTTGCCAAGTGCATTGAGAAACCGCTCCCGGTACGGATAGGTGCCCAGAAGCCTGCGGAAGTTTTCCAGCCCGACGAATTCGCCTCTGATCAGCTGATTCCACGAGAAAAGGCTGTTGTACAGAGACATGAACAGCGGCAGGAGTATGAACAGGCCTACAATGAGGAGGCCAGGAGTTACAAAGAGCGTTATCCATGATGCGGTATTGCGTTGACGTCTGTTCATGTTCCATCCCTGGTTTTCCATGGTGCACAGGTAGTGCACCATGGAAATGCTTTCGCCTTTCGTTCTTATTTCTGGAAAGGCTCGTAGTAACTGGCGATTCCGTCCTGAACCTGCTGTGCAGCTTCACGCGGAGAGAGAGTTCCCGCCATGACACCCTGAGCGGCAGCCTGCCACAGAGAGGATCCTGTCGGCTGGTTGTAACGGAACCCGACGAGGAACAGGTAGGGTGTTGCATGTTTCTGAAGGTCAAGCACATCAGAGATGAATGCATCGGAAGAGGCGTCAACTCCGGGTACGCTGGTAACCATTTTGAGTTCACTCACCATGGCTTTCCCGAATTCTTTCGAAGATAGGAATTTAAGGAATCTTACTGCGGCATCCTTTTTCTCTGAAGCCGCGTTCATGGCAAAATTCATGTCGGCATACACTGACACCCATGCAGGATCGCCGGCTTTTCTGCCCGGCACTGCAAAAATCCCGAAATCCAGGTCAGGGTTCTGGGCTCTGAAGTACGCGGCTTCGTAGGAGCCTGCGATGAGGTGAGGTGCGATCTCATTGATGAAGTTTCCTCTCATGTCCTCATATCCGATACCGACGTACATATCCGGCAGATATTTGGAAAGGGATTTCATCGTCTCAACCATGTCGATGAATGCGGGATCGAGGAAGTTCTTCTCACCCTTGATGACAGCATTATAGAAATCGGTGCCTCCATAGATCGCGGGTCCCATGCCACCGAGCATCGTCTCGAGGGTCCATCCATCCTTGGCACCGTTACCGAGTGCGATGTAACCGGCTTTCTCGACTGCCTCAAAGTTGCGGATCATCTCATCCCATGTACGGGGCACAGAGAGACCGAGTTCTTCATACACACCCTTGTTGTAATACATGAAGACAGTCTGGCTTACCGCCGGAGAACCGTAGACCTTTCCATCTGTGGGGCTTGTAGCTCCCAGAAGAGCGGTAGCCGAGTAGTCCTTCAACTCAGGCAGCCACTGCTCGAGCGGTTCGAGGAATCCCGAATCGGCGAAGGTTGCCAGGCCACCGTAGGCACGTCCCTGGAATACATCAGGCCCTGACCCGCCGGAGAGGCTCGCTGCAAGGATCGTGTTGTACTCGGTATTCTTGTGCGCAGTCTGGATCACATCGATGTCGGGATTCTCTGCCTCGAATTTGGCGATCTGGGCATCGTAGAACTCGATGTCCTCGGGGCGCCATGTCCAGAATTCGATCACCGTCTTGTCCTTGGTATCGTCTGCCTGTTCTGATGCACCTGCAGCGAAGAGGCCGAGGGATACACTCATGATCAGGAGCAAAGAGACAATCAGCAGTTTTTTCATGATATTTCTCCTTTTTTGTAAATGAAAATACTGGAAAAATGCGGATGCACGATCCGCACGTAGATAGTGTGAGTCCGGTTGCCCGATAAGTCAAGAATAAAATGAAAAAATATTTTACAAAAACCTTTTCAAAATTGAAAAAATATTTTAAACTGGGAGAATGAACGGATGCCTCTATCTTATAAAGCAATACCTGAAGAATCTCGCACCTTCGGAGCGTAAGGCTGCCGATTACCTCCTCGCGAACCCGTCACAGGCAGTAAATATGGGAGTGCAGGAGATCGCACAGAAGGCTCAGACGAGTGCTGCTGCCTTGATACGGCTCTCGAGAAGACTCGGATACAAAGGTTACTCCGATCTGCGGATGTCCCTGGCTCAGGAAGTTTTTTCCTCCGAGACAGAGGGCGACGATGTTCCTCTGACGACTCTCGCCGAACATGCCACGGTCTCCTCTGTTGTGCAGACTCTCGTAGAGGGAACAGCTGATACGATCAGGGGGATCCAGCGCGTTCTATCCCATGAGGCAATCGAAGATGCAGTTCGCCTCGTCACGAACTCTTCCCGTATCGTGATATCGGGGGTAGGGGCATCAGGAATTGTCGCAACAGACCTTCAGCAGAAGCTCGCCCGTCTCGGGATCTATGCGGTATACACCTCTGACCCTGATATGCAGGTGGTCCTTGCCTGCTCCCTTACACAGGATGATCTTGTTATCGCGATTAGCTACTCCGGGGAGTCGGAAAGCATCCTGAAGGTGGGACGGGAGGCTCGAAAGAACTGCGCTTCACTGCTTTCGATCACCCGCATAGGGGGAAACTCTCTCAGCCGGCTTTCCAGCACGGTACTTCATGTCCCGAATAATGAGTCGCTCTTCCGGGAAGGTGCAACGCTGTCACGGATCAATCAGCTTCTCGTGGTCGACATCCTGTTCGCCATGATTCTTATGAATACCCACGATACTTCCTCTGAACTGTTGAAACGGACGTGGGAGGCTGTCTCACACGTCGGAAAGGGCGATTGAGCCCAGAAAATGACTCTGGTCATAAAAAAGTTGACTGCGGTCATATTATCCTGTATGGTGAAGCGATACAGGAGGGATCATGCATATCGTCGTTCCAATAAAACAGGTTCCAGAAACCAGTGATGTCCACATGGATCCCGTAACCGGTACCATGATACGGTCAGGACATACAGCCATCATCAATCCTCTCGATCTCTATGCGATCGAGAGTGCTCTAAAACTGAAAGACAGCATCGGAGCAACAGTGAGTGTTTTGACTATGGGGCCGGCTAATGCAGTCAAGGTGCTCAAGGAGGCGATGGCAATGGGCTGTGATGCAGCCGTTCACCTTAATGACAGGAGGTTCGCAGGCTCCGACACATGGTCAACCTCGTATGTGCTTTCCCTGGCTATCGGCAACCTTGCTCCTGTTGATCTCATCATGACTGGAGAGCGAGCCACTGATGGCGATACAGGTCAGGTCACCCCAGAGATTGCCTCCTGGCTGGACCTTCCTCTGGTCTCTTTCGTCTCCTCCATCAGTGCGGTTCAGGATGGATTCATTGAAGGCGAACGGTTGATAGAAGAGGGGTACCAGAGAGTTCGCTGTTCTCTTCCTGCCGTAGTAAGTGTTGTGAAGGAGATCGGAGAGCCGAGACTGCCCACCCTCAGGGGCAAGAAGAGGGCAATGACCTATGATATTCCTGTATGGACAGCTGACGATCTGGATGCTGAAAATTCATATCTGGGGCTCAAAGGTTCGCCGACACGGGTCGTACGTATAGGTACCCCGTCGGTCATCAGAGATGCCACCGTCATTCAGGCATCTGACGAAGATTCTTTGAAGAGTGCCGTTTCCCGTCTGCTCGATTTTCTCGATGAGAAGGGATTGCTCGCAGGGGGAGAAGCTCATGCATGATGTGTGGATACTGGCGGAAACCGGACACAACGGGTTGAAGGATATCTCGTTCGAACTCCTCGCTCGAGGACGTGCACTGTCTGACACACTGGGTGTGAAACTCGCAGCCGTGGTGATAGGACGCGGTCTTGAGAACGCCGAATTCCAGCGGCTTATTGCTCATGGTGCAGATATCGTCTATACCGTGAGTGACGAACGACTCGAACATGTCAGCTGCATTCCGTATTCCAGGGTGCTTGAGCACCTGATAAGGAAGTACTCGCCTCAGATCCTTCTGGCGGGTGCGACCTCGACAGGCCGGTCGATTCTTCCCTATGTTGCAGTGAAGGTCCACTCCGGGCTCACTGCGGACTGTACGGAACTCGCCATCGAGGAGGAAACGGGGAACCTGCTGCAGACTAGGCCGGCCATCGGAGGTAATATCATGGCAACGATAAAGACTCCTGATCACCGGCCTCAGATGGCTACGATACGTCCGCGCTCGAGCCGGCCTCTGAGAGCAGATCCTGCCAGGTCGGGAGAGATCATCAGCGAGAAGTTCGATACCTCCTGGAATGACGCAAGATTCTCCGTTGAGGACATCAGAGTCCCCGAGGGGGAACTTCTATCGATCGAGGAAGCCGATATAGTCGTCTCCGGAGGTAAGGGGCTGAAGAAGAAGGAGAATGTCATCCTGATCGACCGTCTTGCACACCTCCTGAGGGGAGAAGTGGGAGCGAGCAGGGAGGCCGTTGACCGTGGATGGAAGAGCTATCCTCATCAGGTTGGGCTGTCTGGTAAAACCATCAGCCCGAAACTGTATATAGGAGTCGGCATATCAGGTGCAGTGCAGCACCTTGCGGGTATCAAAACAGCAGAGTGTATCGTTGCCATCAATTCTGATGTGGAAGCAAACCTCGTCGCCATGGCAGATTTCGCCCTCATCGGGGACTTGTTTGAGATACTTCCCGAGATGGAGCGGCAGATCGAAGAGAGAAGGAGGAGTTCATGAGTGCACCCTACGGTTCTCTCACACCCGAGATTGTTGAGAAGCTTATTCAGGTACTTTCCAGGAAGAACGTTATCATGACAGCTGAACGGATGGAGCTTTACTCACACGATGAGACCAATGCAGAAGAGTATGCCCACATGCCTGATATCGTCGTCACTCCTGAAAGTACACAGCAGGTAGCAGAGGTCATGAAGATCGCCTCACTGTACACTCTGCCTGTTACTCCCCGGGGAGCCGGTAGCGGCCTCAGCGGCGGTGCGATTCCCATCTACGGTGGGATTGTGATATCGCTCGAGAAGATGAACAGGATTCTCGAGATCGATGAGGAGAACCTGACCGTCAGTGCTGAAGCGGGAATTATCACCAATGAGCTCAATGAAAGACTCAAGAGCAGGAATCTCTTCTTTGCAGGGTATCCGATGAGTCTTGAAACCTGTGTTCTCGGGGGAAATATCGCAGAGAATGCCGGGGGAGGCAAGGCGGTCAAGTATGGCGTGACCGGCCGTTATGTCCTGGAACTTGAGGTTGTAACCCCTGCCGGAGATATCGTTCATCTCGGAGGAAAAGTCAGTAAGGATGTGAGCGGATACGATCTTAAAAACCTCTATATCGGCAGCGAAGGGACCCTCGGGATAGTGACCAGTGCAACCATAAGACTCCTTGGCCTTCCCCAGAGCACCTCTGACCTCCTTGTTCCCTTCAGAACGCCGCAGGAGGCGATCAGTGTTGTCCCTCTGATCATGAAGATGGGCATTATTCCGACCAGTATCGAGTTCATGGATGCTTCTTCCGTACAGATGTCGTGCTCCAACCTGAATGAGTCTCTTCCTATCGAGGGAGTCGGTGCGATGCTTCTGATAGAAATTGACGGGGCCCGGGAAGCACAGGTCGAACAGGATCTCATAACGGTGGGCGAACTCTGTGAGGCTCATGGTGCAATGGAGGTGTACATCGCTGAGGATGCCCACACACGAGAGAGAATATGGTCGGTTCGCAGGAACATCGCCGAGGCTATCAAGGTTTTTTCCCCTATACAGAGCCTCGAAGATATCGTGGTGCCAATTGCCTCGATTCCCGATGTCCTTCCTGAGCTTGAGCGTCTCAGTAAGCACTATAACGTTTCAATTCCCTGTTACGGGCATGCCGGTGACGGGAACCTCCATGCCACCATTGTGAAACACCCGGCATCCTCCATGGAGCACTGGCATGCTATTGAGCCGCAGATCCTGAGCGAGCTCTACAGATTCGTTGTCGGTGATCTCAAGGGGAAGATCAGTGGAGAGCATGGGATAGGGCTGAAGCGCAGAGGGTTTCTCAAGGAGACCAGCAGTCCCGAAGAGTATGCACTGTTCAAAGCGGTCAAACAGGCACTTGACCCGTCTGGTATCATGAACCCAGGAAAGATACTGATATAGGCGGCAGATATGGCAAAGACAAGAATAGATGGGAAGACAAAGGCGGAAAGAACGAAGGAGTCGATCTACCTGAGCGCTATCACTCTGTTCAGGGAAAAGGGGTTCGACAGAGTGACCGTGGAAGAGATCACACAGGCGGCAGGGACCTCCAAAGGAAGTTTCTATACCTACTTTTCCACCAAGAGTGACATCATCGTCGAAGCCTTCTGGCATATCGATGCACACTACCGGTCCCTCACTCCGATGGTGCTTGCCGGGCATGACACCGCCGACAGGCTCCTGCGCTTCACCGAAGGTCAGATGCGCTACGTCCGTGACGAGATCGGGTGCGACATGTTGAGGATTCTGTATGCAAATCAGCTCCTCGTGGAGGGCTCCGACAAGGTGATCATCGACAGGAGCAGGTTCTGGCACTCATTCATCCGCGATATCATCGCCGAGGGTCAGCAGCGGGGAGAAGTTCACACAAATCTCTCTGCGGAAAACCTGGCGATCTATTTCAATAGATCAATGCGAGGGATGTTCCTCGACTGGAATGTGAGTTCAGGTGCCACAGACCTCGTAGAACAGGCACTGCTGTTCTGTCGTGAATTCGTGCTCCCCGGCATGGTATCGCCGAAAAGGAAGGCCTGATCGGGACTCTGTTTCATGTGATGCACAGTTCGACGGGACAGTGGTCCGATCCCATCACCTCATCCAGAATATCAGCACTCACCAGGTGCTCTTCGAATGCCTTGTCAACACAGAAGTAATCAATGCGCCACCCTGCGTTGTTCTCCCTTGCCTTGAACCGGTAGGACCACCAGCTGTAGCGATCAGGCTCTGCGCAGTATTTCCTGAACGTATCGATATAGCCGGAAGCGAGGAAACGATCCATCCATGCCCGCTCTTCCGGGAGGTACCCGGGATTTTTTTCATTGCGTGTCGGGTTGGCAAGGTCAATCGGTTTGTGAGCGACATTGTAGTCTCCGCAGAGAATCACATGCCTGCCCTCAGCCACGAGTGTCTCACAGAAGGAGTGTACTGCTTCATTGAACCGGGTTTTGTAGTCAAGGCGTTTCCCTTCGTCCTGGCTGTTGGGGAAGTAACAGTTGATCAGGGTGAATTCAGGGTACTCAAGGATCAGAGAACGACCCTCTGCATCAAACTCCCCGATTCCGAGTGTTGATACTGAAAGCGGCTCCTCCTTCGCATAGGTGACCACACCGCTGTACCCCTTCTTCTCGGCGGAAGCGAACCAGGATGAGTAGCCTTCGACTTCCGTGAAAGTCTCATCAAGCTGTTCCTGCTGAGCTTTTGTCTCCTGGAGACAGATGAAGTCGGCCTCCGTTTCCTTCATCCATTCGAACAGACCCTTCTTCTCTGCTGCCCTGATACCGTTCACATTCCATGAGACCAGCCTCTTCATGATTGATTCTCCTTCACTGTCGGTGTTCTGTACATCCAGTATAGAGTAAAAGTACAGATTCTTAAAGCGGGAGAGGAACCAGGAGAGCAGGTGCATGAAAGTCTGTATGATGCGGAGGGATGTACAGGACGAGGCGGTCGTTTTGTGCAATGAGAGAGGTGTATCGGTTCCCCTATAACAAAGGGGCACAGGAATCAAAGTAGATATCTATCACACTCCAGTGGGCATCACTCTTCTTTTCATACCCATGGATCTGATCGTCAACATTGATCAGTTCTCCTCCGCTGACTTTCCCTGAGGTGAACGGGACAGGATCGATTGTCGAGTAGTAGGTGCGTACTGTGTCTACACCCTTTCCCAACTGGCTCAACCCTGCAAAAGGTTGGACGATTGATTTCGCGGTAAAAGGGTCAAGAAATACGATCTCGATAGAATCTGTATTGACCATCCCATCGGCAATTCCCTGAGCGACCCAGGCCCCAGCTGAATGGGCGAACAGGAGAAACTGTGTATCCGGTGAAATTTCACCAAGGGAGGAAGCAATCTTCACCCCCACCTCAAAGCCTTTTTTTGGAGCGCTGAGTTTGTTCATACTTAGTTCGGACCAATCTAATGCGATTCCACCAAATCTCCTTACCTTTTCATCTGCCCAGACTGATGGATTGTCTCCGGAACCATGAATATAGATGAACACCTGATCTTCCTGATACTCAACAATCCGATGAGCTTCCCGGTATGCAACAGCATCTATCATTGAATCGGTAGAAGAGCAGCTGATCAGGCTCAGCATTGATATGATGAAAAACAGTATTGCACATGCAGTACCAGACAGACCGGGTATGGCAGAGTATTTCCCTTTGTGTGTTCCATTTCTCCGGTGAAAGTCACAAGGTGATGAGTTCATGTAACAGGCTCCTGTATGCGCACACTATACCACACAATGGAACATGCAGCATGCATGATGGACATGTTTTCTGAATCCGGACAATCCCACCGGAGTATCCAGACTGTCAAGGAACTCAAGCTTGAATTGATAGGATCCTGTCGGCAGGTCTTCAACTGTTTGGGTAATGCTATCAAATCCTTCAGAGCTCGCAGCAGTGGATGTCGCTACGGTAAACCCTTCTTTGTTCTCAACAGTCGGAGTTATTGTTCCCCTTATCTGTGTGAAGCTGGTTACTGTGGAAGGCCATTGGATGATCAGCGACACACTACCGGTTCCTTCAGGTAGTGCGAGAGTGAAGGTCGCAGAGGTATTCTGCCCAGAGACTATCACCACATCGTTGGATTTGGTGGAAACTGGATTTCCTGCAGCATTTAGTCCCTCGACCGTGACGGTCCAGGTTCCTTCGCTCAGATTATCAACAGTAACTGGTAGCGTAGAGGTCTCCACGGGAGTAAAGGTCGTTTTACCATCAGAAAAAAGCCCAGTCACTCGGTAAGAGGCTACCGCAATTTCAACTGGTAACGGAGAAATCGTTCTCACACCCACACTATCGCCTGTGACCGTAAGACTTCCTGTCCAAGGCGTCTCAATCTCATGCATGCATGAAACAATTAATAACGAAATGAAAGGTGCTGCAACAAACAATATTATCATTGGTAGACTCTTTTTCATACATGGAACCTCCAGGGTTTTATCTGAATCAATTGATACATACGCTACTCTTCACTATATACACCTCACCTAATAAACCTGTGATAAACCAAAAAGCAGAGAGCCTCTTGCAAAATGAGCGGCCATTGTACATCGACTTGCCTGGTCTGATGTCATTATCGTCAACCAAAAGTGTCAAACTGGCTGAATTATAGCTATGAGTGAGAAATCACACCAAATCTGCAGTCGATCGAGTATAAGAAGGCGCACCTGTCCCACGACAGGTGAAATTGCTATCGTCTGTATGGTGCTACGCTGTCTTCTGTAAGCCCGGAAGGAGGCAATACTGCAGTATCTTGATCGCTGCGAGACAACACGCCGGTCATCAGGCAGTGGGAGACCTTGTCCGGTCCCCGTACCATGAGCATCGAGGGGATCAGCCAATCCTTCAGATGGGAATTTGACCGTTCGACGGTGGAGCGTATCTTGAACCGTTGCTGCTTGGCTGTCATGGACATTCGCACCGGTGACGATGGCTGGAAATTCTGAGACAATCTTTCCAGTGGATTGAACTATCGTCGTATTCCGGTCATGTACTCAAGAGGGTAAGCGGAAGAAAGAAGGGATATGTTGTTGATACAGGACTGCTGTTTTATTCTCTATTCCTTTCTTCCCTTCAGCAATCCCTTCCCATCCGCGCTGGGGAAGCACCGTTGATACCATGGTCGTCATGGAGATCTTGAGAATTGTTTCAGCGATACAATCTCCCTTTGGAGTATAGCATTGGAAAAGTCATGGCGGCGCTGAGGTTGATCTGCCTCTCGAGCAGAACGGGATGTTCATCCCCATTGAAGTGAAACCTGCTGCGAGACCGAAACCAAAAGGATACGCTGGGAATCAGAGACTTTCGTGATACGTATTCATTCCTCTCCATCGGAGATGGAATCATTATTCATCTCGGTGACAAGAGCGGATATCTTACAGATACAGAAATAGCAGTCCCGTTCACTGTACTGTGAAGGGGACTGCGCAACATGCGGAAGGTTTCCATCCGTATTTCAATCACAACCCGCTGTGCTTTATCGCTTCAAGTGCAAACACTTTCTCCTCATCGGTCGGGATGACCCAGGCTTTCAGTCCTTCAACACAGGCGCTCTCGGCAATGATGACCTCTTTGTTTCTGCTCATGACCGCCTCTTCATCAATGTCCCATTTGAACATCTTCATGAAGGAGAGGACTCTCTTTCTCACATAGCCCTCATTCTCCCCGACGCCGCCGGTGAAGATGATTCCCATGGGATCCTCCATGGTTCCCAGGTATTCACTGAAGTACTTGGCAATACGGTAGGAGATCACATCCAGAGTAAGAGCGGCATCGGTATCGCCAGCTTCCACCGCTTCACGTATCTTGTAGATCTCTTTCGTTCCCTTCCCGTACAGACCCCATGCCCCCGATTCCCGGTTCAGGATACGTACGATCTCTTTCACATCCACACCGAGATTCTCAGCCATCAGTTCAATCATTCCCGGGTCCACATCTCCTGATCTGGTTCCCATGATCAATCCCTCGAGGGGAGTCACACCCATCGAAGTATCGACACCTGTCCCTTTTTCAACCTTTGCCATCGAGCAGCCGTTACCCAGGTGTGCTATCACCATATTGCACTTTTCAAGCGGCATGCCGGTAAGCTCGCTGAACCTGCCGGAGATATAGGTATAGGACGTCCCATGGAACCCGTACCGCTGTATTCCGTACGTGTCTATCCATTCTTTGGGAACTCCGTAGTATTTTGCATAATCGGGCATGTTGGCATGAAACTGGGTATCGAACACCGCGACATTAGGGACTGCACCGAACACCGGATCCTTCAAGGATGCGATGATGATCTGGTGGTTCGCAGGGTTATGAAGAGGGGCAAGGGAGGAACACGCTAGGATCTCCGCCTGGACGTTCCCGTCGATACCGTCAATCAGGGCTGATTCGGTGAAATCGGTTCCGCCGTGGACAACACGGTGACCCACCGCTGCGATATTCAGGTCAGGAAATTCCTTCCCTATGATCTCAGTGATGGCATGGAGGGCCGAGCTGTGATCATCAAGCACCATCTCCCATCTCTCCTTTTTCCCATCACTGACAACATCAACATATCCATGGGGAGTACCGAGTCCCTGGCAGTTGAAATCTACAACCGAGCTGACTCCTTCTTCTGATACGTCCTTTACTGCAACCTTTATCGATGAGCTGCCTCCGTTGAAACAGATAACATGGTTCTTACTCATAGCACCTCCTTTTTCATCTCTTTTCGGGTAAGTATATACTGAATTTCTCCAGAGGGTAAGGGAAGGATTATCTCATAATCAACTCGCTGTGTACGTTCCTGGTGATATATGAACATGGTGGATAGCCCGAGAAAAGAACCATACAAGGAGATAGAGAGAGGCAGTTATTCGGTGTTGATTCCCCAGACCTGGAAAGGATGGACACTCTGGAAAAAGAAGCCTGGTATATCAGTGGAAGGAAGGAACAGAAACTGTATGTCCGCAGATATACGGGAGAAGAAAAGAATGGCAGGGAGATTATCTTCCTTCACGGAAAGATGGAGTACGGGGACCGCCATGATGCCTTCTGCACTCTTCTCGCCGATACCAGGTAGGTTGTCTACCTGCATGATCATCGCAAGCACAGGTACAGTATAGGCGAACATGAAACAGTCTGTTGCCTCGATGATGACACCTGGGATGATATGCTTGAAGATATTCACACCGTGCATACGCTTGCCATGGAGAAGGAAAACGCATTCTCTGTGTTGATGATAGGATACTCCGTGGTATCGACTCTGCTTCGCGGTTATCTGGGGAGCTATGGAACCCACGTTGAAAAAGCTGTTCTGATAGGTGTGTACAATGTGACGAAGCGGCTGTCTCGATCGGATGTGTCCTGATTCATCCATTCTCTGATGGGAACGGCAGAATCCATCGATACCTCATTCACCACATTCTGGCAAAGAGCGGATTCAATCCCCCAGGTCTGTTGTTTCCTGTTTCTGCTACGATGCTCCGTATGATAGCTGAGTATGAACAAGTCCTTCAGGGCTATTCTTCTGGTGTCCTTCCTTTTATCAGATGGAAAACAACACCTGATCATCATGTGGCTGTTGAGAATGAGACAATTGATTATTACCGATATTTCGATGCGACACCATTCGCAGAGTTCCTGTTCCGTTGTGTCCTTGATACCATTGAACACGACATACCGGAGGAAGGTGATTTTCTCATACGATATGACTCATTCCGAATGAGTGTTCAATCACAGGTCGATATGCCTGACAGAACCCTGAATCTTCTCTATAGAATGCTTGCCAGAAATAAAGGGTATTTCTCGAAGCAGATGAGGGAAAGGGAGTTCAGCCTGCTCACTTCTGAAGAAATCGATCATATTGAATGCTCGTATAAATCAGCATTTCTGCATTCCGATTCGTACCTGATGCGGTTACTGTGAGAGATACCCTGCGGATTCTGGTTCATGTTCATACGAAATTCATGTACTATACAAAGGATTATGAC